>Ga0210406_10000040_pt1 | contig 204065 bp, 168 predicted proteins | sample IncBWC30MmetaG_FD_155454 | JGI IMG/M metagenome (GOLD analysis project Ga0210406, IMG submission 155454) | Forest soil microbial communities from Barre Woods Harvard Forest LTER site, Petersham, Massachusetts, United States - Inc-BW-C-30-M | ecosystem: Environmental > Terrestrial > Soil >... | reverse complement strand
CGAACTGCCGAAACCGTTCACGGGATCGCAAACCGTCGACGCCGCGCAGATCGCGCGCGCGAAACTCGAGGAGTTGGCGGCGGCGGCCCATGCCCATGGCGTGAAACTCGTCGTTTCCATTCCCGAAACGGCCTTGGTGCGCGCCGACGCGGCCGTGCTCACGCGCATCCTCGGCCATCTGCTCGACAACGCGCTCGCCTATACGCCGAAAGGCGGCACGGTGCGGCTCACCCTGCGCACCGAAGCGCCGCGCAGCATCGTCATCGGCGTGCGCGACACGGGCACCGGGTTTTCGTCCGCCGAGCGGGCAAAAGCCGGCCAGCCATTCCTGCGATTTCCGCGCCCCGGATCTCCCGGGGGGATGGGGCTCGGTCTTGCGACCGCCATGGGCCTCGCCCGCCGCATGGGCGCGACACTCGATCTCTCGAGCGTACCGGGAGAAGGAACATTCGCCGAGTTGCGCCTCGCCGCGGCAGAACCGCCGGAGTGATATTTGGTTTGAGTTGCGGTCGGCTGCACGCCCCCTCCGTCTCGCTCGCGAAGGGCTCGCTCGACACCTCCCCCACGATGGGGGAGGAAAGAAGTGCGCGTGATCCAACATTGTCTTTCCTCCCCCATTTCTGGGGGAGGTGGCCCGAAGGGCCGGAGGGGGGCCAGCGGCGCGACCCCTACTTCTTCAGCATCGGGCGGCCTTCGTGGGCGACGAGGAGGTCGTGCATGTCGTTGGCGTGCTCTTCCTCGACGACGAGAATCCCCTCGATCATCACGCGTGTGCCGGGATCGTCGTCGCCGAAATAACGGATCAGCTCGCGGTAGTGATCGACCGCGATGCGCTCCGCGATCAGGTTTTCGCGGATCATGTCGACGAGATTCTCCCCTTCCGCATATTGGGACGCCGAGCGGCTGAGCAGTCCTTCCGGGTTGAAATTCGGCCTGCCGCCGAGCTGATTGATGCGTTCGGCGACAGCTTCCATATGCTCCCGCTCTTCCTTCGCGTGCTGCGCGAATTCCGCCTTTACGCCTTCGCTCGAAATCCCGGTAGCGGCGATCGAATGCATCGTGTAGCGCAGAACGCAGACGATCTCGGTCGCGAGAACCGCCTGCAGGATCTCGATCGTCTTGCCGGCGTCGCCCTTATAGCTCGGCATCACGTCGCCCGATTCGAGATGCCGCCGGGCGCGTTCGCGCAAGGTTTTCACATCGGTGAGAAAGGGTTTTTCTGCGCGCTGTTCCGGCATGAGAGTCTCCATCTGGTTGAAGCCCGGGAGACTCGATAATGCGCGCGGCCGCGCTTTCGCGCCATGCCCCGCAATCTGGAAGCGCAGGAAAGAGAACCGCCAAGGCGCCAAGACACCAAAGTGCCAAGAAAAACTGCACAGGGAGGCAGTGAGTCAGTGAGGATTATTGCGCGCCTTCGGCGCGCTGTTTTTCCTCACTGACTCACCGCCTCATTGTGAGTCTTCGGCGCGGTAAGGGCACCTTGGCGTCTTGGCGCCTTGGCGGTTCATGGTTCGACAGGCTCACCATGAGGACAATCTCCTCACCCTGAGCTTGTCGAAGGGGTCAGATCATCCCGGAGACGGAGGCGGGGACGAGGGCTGCGAGGACGAGGATTCCCGGCAGCGACCAGGCATATTGCCGGTTGTTGAGAAGCGCGACGACGGCAATCAAGGCGACGAGGCCCGCCAGCGCGACGCCCCAGATGCGCGTGATCGGCTCGGCGAGGAACCCGGCCGCGAGCAGCTCTACGATGCCGATGACCCGGTGAAATTTGGGCGGGAAGTTCCAGCGCTCATAGGCCTTGAGGATGAAGCGCGGGCCAAGCAGGTGCGCGAAGGCGCTTGCCGCAAACATGCCCGCGATGATGAGCGCAAACCACGTGGAGACAGACGAATCGATCATTGCATCCTCGACTGCGCCCGCATCCCCATGCGGTCCGCCCGATTCTCTTTCGAATGCCCCACTTTTGTATTGATCGTTACGGCCACAAGGGCCGTTGCGCACGCGCGACGCGCACGAATGTCATGCGCATGCAAATTCTTCAATGCACCAGCTGCCGCTTCCGCGGCGATTTGCGAATCTCCTTTACTCCATCAACCGGCCACCCGGCAAGCGTCATGCGCGCAATTTCGCGCAGTTCCCCGGCGCTGGCGCCCGCGGCAGCCTGCACGCAGATGCCGTTCGCCATTGTCACGAGATACCGCGCGAGCGCCGCAGGATCCGCATTTGACGACAGGTCGCCTTCCTTCTTTGCGCGCGCAAACCGCTCGCGCAGCGCTCTCTCCTTTTCGGCGCGATGCCGCGCCAGCTCGTCGGGAATCACCTGGTCGCCGCAGGAAAGCCCGCTTTGCAGCAGGAGACATCCGGGAGGATTGCGCCCGCTCGTGTCGGCGGCGAACTCTGCTACGCCTTCCAGGAATAGCTGTGCCACCGATTTTGCATCGGGCGCAGCGAGCACCTTGTCCATGAACCCCTTTCGCCGTTGGTCGTAGCGTTCCAGCACGGCGCGGAAGAGTCCCTCCTTGCTGCCGAAAGCGGCGTAGAGACTGGGCGAATTGATGCCCATCGCCTTGGTCAAATCCGCGAGCGAGGCGCCTTCGTAGCCCTGGCGCCAGAACACCGTCATCGCGCGGTCGAGCGCGGTGTCGGTGCAGAAGCCCCGGGGGCGGCCCGGCCTCATAGGCAATTCCTCCCTTTTATTTTTGTATTGGATGATACATAAGAGGCTTGACGGTCCTCGTCCAGTACCTATCTGTATCGTTCGTTACAGAATTAAGGAGAGGGTCGTGACTCACATCGCCGAACTGGTCAATTCCCAGAAATTCGAGGTCAACTCCAGGCCGTTGAGCAGCACCAGGTCGCTGAAAACGCGGGCTTTTCTTGGTGTCGCGGCATTGGCCATCGTAGCCGGCCTGGGCCTTGCCGTCTGGCACGGCCATGCGGGCGGCGCGCCCGCTACTGCCGCCCCTGCTCCGATCCCCGTCACGGTCGCCGCCGTGGGCGCGAAGCCCGTTCGCCTGTGGTCGGAGTTTTCAGGCCGCATGACGGCGATCGATTCGGCCGATGTTCGCCCGGAGGTCAGCGGACGCATTACCGAAATCCGCTTCAAGGACGGACAGCAAGTGCACGCCGGCGACATCCTTCTCGTCATCGATCCGCGCACCTACGAGGCGGCGGTCGCCAAAGCGCAGGCGGACCTCGCGACTGCCGTGACCAATTCGCGGCTTGCCCGCACCGAGCTCGATCGCGCGAAGCGGCTGATGGACGCGCAGGCGGTGGCGCGCGACCTCTACGACCAGCGCGCCAATGCGAGCGCGGTGGCCGATGCATCCATCCAGTCGGCGCAGGCCGCCCTCGCGCAGGCGAAGCTCGATGTCGAACACGCTTACGTAAAAGCTCCGATCTCCGGCCGCGTGGGCCGCGCGGAAATCCAGATCGGCAATCTCGTGCAAGCCTCGCTCACCGCGCCGCTGCTCACCACCATCGTGTCCGATAACGGCATTTATGCCGATTTCGACGTCGACGAGACGACCTATCTCAAGAATGTGCGCGCGCATGCGACGACCGCGTCGCAGGAACAGAAAATCCCGGTCGAGCTGACCGTGCAGGGCGACAGCGATCACGTTTACACAGGCGCGATCGAAAGCTTCGACAACAGGATCGACACCGGCACCGGCACCATCCGTGCCCGCGCCCGTTTCGCCAACGAAGACGGCCATCTCGTGCCCGGCATGTTCGTCTCGGTGAAGCTCGCAAGCGCCGCCGACAGCAAGGTCATCCTGGTGCCGGAAGACGCGGTCGGCAATGACCAGAGCAAGCGCTTCGTCTTCGTGGTGGGGAATGCCCACAAGGCGCTGTTCCGCGAAGTGGCGCTCGGCCAGGAGGTGAACGGCGAACGCGTCGTGGTTTCCGGGCTTCATTCCGGCGAGACAATCATCGTCGACGGATTGCAGCGCGTTTCGCCGGGAGCCACCGTCGCGCCGCATGCGGCCGGCCGCCTCGCCGATTCATCCACGCACCAACTCGCCTCGCGCTGATATTGTTGCGACGAAGAAAAAAGACTTAGCGCAGTGGACGCAGGGGATGCGCAGAGGACGCGGTGAAAAGAGAATGGCGCGCCAAGGGCGCGCAACCACTTCCCCTGCGTCCACTGCGCATCCACCGCGTCCTCTGCGCTAAAAGGGCTACACCATGAGCCTCTCCAAATTCTTCATCGACCGGCCGATCTTTGCGGGGGTGATCTCGGTTCTGATCTTCCTCGCCGGGCTGATCGCGATGACGCAGCTGCCGATCTCGGAATATCCCGAGGTCGTACCGCCGTCGATTGTGGTGAAGGCTGAATTCCCCGGCGCCAATCCAAATGTGATCGCCGAGACGGTGGCGACCCCGCTGGAAGAACAGATCAACGGCGTCGAGAATATGCTGTACATGTCGTCGCAGGCCGCTTCCGACGGCACGCTGACGCTGACTGTGACCTTCAAGATCGGCACCAATCCCGATCTCGCGCAGCAGCTCGTGCAGAACCGCGTGAACCAGGCGCTTCCGCGCCTGCCGCAGGTGACCCAGGCGCTCGGCGTCACCACGACGAAAAGCTCGCCCGATCTCACCATGGTTGTCCATCTGCTATCGCCCGACGGGCGCTATGACATGCTCTATCTGCGCAACTACGCGGTGCTGAACGTGAAGGATCGCCTCGCCAAAATCGAAGGCGTGGGCAGCGTGCAGCTCTTCGGTTCCGGCGATTATTCGATGCGCATCTGGCTCAATCCGGAAAAGATTGCCGAGCTCGGCATGACGGCGGATGACGTTGTCAATGCGATCCGCCAGCAGAATGCGCAGGTTGCGGCCGGTGTCATCAACGGACCGCCTTACAGCAAGACTGGCCAATTGCAGCTTCCTATCAATGTGCAGGGCCGGCTCAGCACGCCGGAGGAATTCAGGAATATCGTCATCAAGCGCGACAAGGGCGTGGTCACCCGGCTCGGCGATGTCGCGCGCATCGAAATCGGAGCATCGGAATATGGCCTGCGCTCGCTTCTCGACAACAAGCAGGCGGTCGCCATCCCGATCTTCCAGTCTCCCGGATCGAACGCCATCCAGATCTCCGATCAGGTTCGTGCGACAATGGAGGAGCTGAAGCAGAACTTCCCGCAGGGCCTCGACTACAGCATCGTTTACGACCCGACCGTGTTCGTCAGGGATTCGATCCGCGCGGTGGTGCACACGCTTCTCGAGGCGGTGATGCTGGTCGTGCTGGTGGTGATCCTCTTCCTGCAGACCTGGCGTGCGTCCATCATTCCGCTGCTCGCCGTGCCGATTTCCATCGTCGGTACCTTCGCCTTCATGTTCATGTTCGGGTTCTCGATCAACGCGCTTTCTCTGTTCGGCCTTGTGCTCGCCATCGGCATCGTGGTGGACGACGCGATCGTCGTGGTCGAAAACGCGGAGCGGAACATCGAAACAGGGCTTGCGCCGCGCGAGGCGACGCTGAAGGCAATGTCGGAAGTGACCGGACCGATCATCGCCATTGCGCTGGTGCTGTGCGCCGTCTTCGTGCCGATTGCTTTCATCAGCGGGTTGACGGGCGAGTTTTATCGGCAGTTCGCGCTCACCATCGCGTTCTCGACCATTATCTCGGCGTTCAATTCGCTGACGCTGTCCCCGGCGCTATCCGCGGCGTTGCTGAAAGCGCATGGCGCGCCGAAGGACGGCCTCGCGCGTGCGATGGATAGGGTTTTCGGGCCGTTCTTCAAAGGCTTCAACGCCGTCTTCCGCAAAGGCTCGGAAAACTACGGACGTGGCGTCGGTGGTATAATGGGACGCAAATCCGCGGCGATGATCGTCTATGCGGCGCTGCTTGGGCTGACATATTTCGGCTTTCAGCTGGTACCGCCGGGCTTCGTCCCGATGCAGGACAAGGCCTATCTCTTTGCCTACGCGCAATTGCCGGAAGGCGCCACCCTCGACCGGACGGAGAAAGTCATTCGCCGGATGTCGGATGTCGCGATGAAAGAGCCGGGCGTACAGAACGCGGTGGCGTTTCCGGGACTTTCCATCAATGGGTTCATCAACAGCCCGTCCGCAGGTATTGTATTTGTACCGCTGAAGCCGTTCTCCGAACGGACATCCTCCGAACTCTCCGGCACGGCGATCGCGCAGAAGCTGCAGCAGAAGTACAATGCGATCGGCGATGCCCAGATCGCAATCTTCCAGGCGCCCCCTGTGCAAGGCCTGGGAGCGATCGGCGGATTCAAATTGCAGGTCGAAGACCGCACGGATCAGGGCGATGCCGCGCTGGACCGCGCCATGCAGACCATCCAGGAGAAGGCGAGGACGAACCCCGCACTGCAGAGCGTGTTTTCGAGCTTCAACATCGGCGTGCCGCAGCTCTATGCCGATATCAACCGCACCCAGGCGATGCAGCTCGGCGTCGACATGCAGGATGTCTTCGACACGATGCAGACCTATCTGGGCTCCATCTATGTCGACGACTTCAACCGGTTCGGTCGCACCTATGAGGTGATCGCGCAGGCCGACACCCCGTTTCGTTCGAAGCCGGACGATATCCTGCAGCTCAAAACGCACAACTCGGACGGGCAGATGGTGCCATTCGGGGCCTTCGTGCAGGTGAAGGAGACGACGGGACCGGACAGCGCCGTGCGCTACAACGGCTACCGCTCCGCCGACCTCAACGGCGCACCGGGATCCGGCTATTCGTCAGGGCAGGCGCAGGCCGCGATCACCAGGCTGCTCAACGACAATCTGCCCAAGGGGATGAACTTCGAGTGGACCGATCTCACCTATCAGCAGATTCTCGCCGGCAACACCGCGCTGCTCGTGTTTCCGCTTTGCGTGTTGCTCGTTTTTCTGGTGCTGTCGGCGCAATACGAAAGCCTGTTCCTTCCGCTCGCCATCATCCTCATCGTCCCGATGTGTCTGTTCTCCGCCATCACCGGCGTGTGGCTGACGGGTGGCGACAACAACATTTTCACGCAGATCGGATTCTTCGTGCTGATCGGTCTCGCCTGCAAGAACGCGATCCTGATTGTGGAATTTGCGCGCGAGCTCGAGATTCAGGGCCGCACCACGGTTCAGGCGGCGATGGAAGCCGCACGGCTGAGGCTTCGCCCGATCCTGATGACGTCGTTCGCCTTCATCATGGGCGTCGTCCCGCTCGTGCTCTCGTCGGGCGCCGGGGCGGAGATGCGCCACGCGATGGGCGTGGCCGTGTTCTTCGGCATGCTGGGCGTGACCCTCTTCGGCCTCTTCCTCACCCCCGCCTTCTATGTCCTCCTTCGCGCGCTGGAAAAACGCATCACCCGCACCGAGCTGGTGCATCATCACGTGTGAAATAAGTTTTTAGCGTAGGGGGCGCAGAGGATGCGCGGGGGACGCGGGGGAAGAAATATGGCGCGCGAATGCGCGCAACCATTTCTCTGCGTCCCCTGCGCATCCACTGCGCCCTCTGCGCTTAAAAGGCCGCCAGTCTCCAACCGCAAAAGGGAGCGCGCCACGCCCATCATTGTGCCCTTGACCACGGGGCGAGTGTGCTAGGTTGATCGTGAGATTTCCGGGCAATCGGACTTCTCGTTCGTGGTGATGACGGACAGATGATTCGAGGCGATGCATGCTGCGAACCATGTTCATCGAGTTTCTGAAAGTACTTCTGGTGTTCGCCGCTTTGATCGCGATCTTCACCGGCGTGAGACTCGTACTCTACGGAATGCAATCGCTTTACGACCCGGATTATCTGCGCGTATCGGCGACCATGCTGCTCGTGGGCGCCGGCTTCTCCGTTTTCTACGGAGTGTTCGTGGCGATCTACAACAGGCTCATGAACACACATTGACGTTATGGCGGTTCCCTTTTTTCACCATGGCCGGGCTTGACCCGGCCGGTGAGAAGAGGGGGGTGCGGGAGAACTCACCGAACCGCCAGCATTCGCGTCAGCGGCTTGGCGAGGACCAACGCAAGTACGGCGCCCATCGCGGCAATCGCGGCGTGGAGCGCCCAGAACCATGTGGGGCCGATCACCTCGTATAGCGCGCCCAGTCTTCCGAGCGTGATGTTGGAGACGAACAACGTCAGGAACGCCACGCCCATCATGGTGGCCTTGATCGCGGGCGGGGCCGCGCGGGAAACCAGCGCCAGCAAAATCGGCCAGTAATAGAGAAAGGCCACGCCAAGCAGCGCGTTGTAGAGAATCGGAAACAGCACCGGCACGCGCACGAACGCGACACAGCCAATGACAAGCAGCAAATTCGCCACGCTGGCAATCGCCGCGCCCACGGCGATATTCGCCATGTCGCCCGGCTCGCCGCCCCGCCTGCCCTGCCACTTCCACAGCGCGATCAGCGCGGGCACGGAGACGATGCTGACGAAGGAATTGATGGAATTGAACCAGGCGACGGGAATCTGCAGCCCGAAGAATCGGAGATCGACATGGGCGTTGATCCAGACGAGGCCGATATTCGAATTCTGGTAGAAGGCCACCGACTCGAAGATCGTCAGCGCCATCACCAGAACGAGCGCGGCCACGACGCGCCACGACTGCGCATTCATCTTCGTTTCCGGATGTGAGCGATTCGCGGCGGGCGTGGTTTCGGTCAGCGTGCGGTAGCCCGCGATGTAGGTCGCAAGCCCGATCAGCATCAGCACGCCGGCGAGGCCGAAGCCCACATGCCAGCCATAGAGTTGCGCGAGCAACCCGCACACCAGCGGCCCGGTCGTGGCGCCGACATTGATACCCATCGAGAAGATCGAGAAGCCGCGCGTGCGGCCGGCGCTGTCGTCCGGCGCATAGAGCGCACCCACTTGGACCGAGATGTTGCCCTTCAGCAGACCGCAGCCGATGATCAGGAGCGCCAGCGCGACAAGAAACGAAGCATCGAATGCCATCGCAATCTGGCCACCGCTCATCAGCACGGCGCCCAGCACCACCGCGCGCCGCCGGCCGATGAAGCGGTCCGCGATGAGCCCGCCGAACACCGGCGTGAAATAGACGAAGCCGGTGTAGAGCCCGTACACCTGGGAGGCGAGCGCGAGCGTGCTCATCTTTCCGAACACCGCTTCGAGCCCGGAGCGGAACGCGGCGAAACCCGCGACATGCTCGACATGGCCGGGAAGGAACAGCGCCTGGCTCATGTAAAGCACGAGCAGCGCCGTCATGCCGTAATAGGAAAACCGCTCCCACGCTTCGGTGAAAGCGAGATAGGCAAGCCCCAGTGGCTCGCCGAAGAACGTGCGCGCGCGCAACTCCCGCTGCGGAGCGGAGGTCTCTTCCAGTGTCGTCATTACCGCGCCCTGTTGGCCTTCGCCTCTCTTAGCAGGCGCGAGGTCGAGTCGGGTATGCAAGGGCGTATCCAATGCGCCCTCTACCGACAAGTCTCATGCTTCGACAAGCTCAGCATGAGGGCTTAAAAAGAAAAGGCTGCTCCAAAAGGAAGGTGCGGACGTGACGAAACCCTGGGCGCCGCAGACACTGGCACGATGGATCGGCATTCTGCTGCTGATCTCGCTCGTGTTCGGCAGCTTTGGCGAAGGCTACGTTCCAGCGAAAATCCTGGTCGCGGGCGACGCCGCAGCCACGGCGAAGAACATCATCCAGCTTCAGTCGCTGTTCCGGCTTGGCTATGGCGGGTATGTGGTGGAAGGGCTGTGCGACGCCGCATTGACGGCACTTCTCTATCTGCTCCTGAGGCCCGCCGGCCGCGAGCTGGCTCTCGTCGCGCTGCTCCTGCGGATCGTCGCGACTGCGGCGTTTGCGGCGGCGGAGTCCTTTTACTTTGCAGCGTTGCCGATCCTGAGCGGCGCAAATTCCCTGAAGGCGTTTTCGCCCGACCAATTGAACGCGCTTTCGGTTCTGTCGCTCAAGCTCTACAGCAGCAGCGGAATCGTGCCGACGCTGTTTTACGGCGTCGCCTGGCTCATTCTCGGGCGGCTGATTTTCGTTTCGGATTATCTGCCGAAATGGCTGGGCGCGCTGATGGCACTCGCGGGCCTCTCCTTCGTCACCGGAATGTTGGCGCTCATCCTCACGCCCGCCTATGCGTCCGACTTTCTCCTGCTGCCGATGATCATCGGCATGCTTGTGCTGGCACTTTACCTTCTCATCCGCGGCGTGGATGAAATTGCGTGGCAGGAGAAAACAGCGGTCGCATGATCCGGCCCGACCGCGGCGCGAGCGCCCGGTCGCAAGCGGCGGCCTTAAACGGCTAGCGGTAACATAGGCCGAGAGCCCCCTCACCCGCGCCGGAGCGGAAATCATTGCACGTATTTGCGCCCCTCTCCCACAAGGCTACGACATTCACACTTTTCAACGGTCTCGCCACAGGTTCCTCCCTCGCGCGAAGCGCGGGGGAGGGGGACCGCGAAGCGGTGGAGGGGGCAGCTGCCCACGACCGGTTTGGACTTGTGCGAGATGACTACTCCGCATCGGCGCGCCTGGTCGTCCAGATTGATGGTGCCGGACACGACCTTGAATCGTGGTGAACTCAGAACAAGCGCTGAGATCGTTGGCTTGGGGAGAACCGCATTCGGGTATTGCGAACGCCGGCGAGTGAAATTCTGAACGACAAAGCGATCGAGGGTATGCTTGTTAGCATCGCGCAGGCTGCCGCCCCCTCCACCGCTTCGCGGTCCCCCTCCCCCGCGCTTCGCGCGGAGGAGGAAACTATAGGAGTCACGATGTGTGAATCCGGTAGACCACAAGGGGAGAGGGGACACATTCGAGTCCTCTCAACCGCTCTAAAATGGGCGAGGGGCCTCGCGGACTGCGTTATATTAGCGCCTACGCGCGTGCGTTTGGGGGGCTCCATGGTTCGCCTTTGGGCTGTTGTTTTCATCCTTGCGCTTGCGGCGGCATCTTGGGACTGCGCGGGCGCGGCGCCGCTTTACGATGTCGTCATTCGTGGCGGGACGATCTACGACGGATCGGGCGGAACGCCTTATGTGGCCGACGTTGCGGTGAAGGGCGATCGCATCGTGGTGATTGCGCCGCATCTTGCGGGACGCGGCCGGGCGGAGATCGACGCGCGCGGAAAGGCGGTGTCGCCGGGCTTCATCAACATGCTGGCGCATCCGGAGGAGAGCCTGATCGCGGACGGGCGGGGCCTGTCCGATCTCGCCCAGGGCGTGACGCTCGAGGTGATGGGCGAGGATTCGATGGGGCCGCTCACGCCCGAAATGAAGCGGCTGGGTGAGGCGCGCCAGAGCGACATCAAATATGAAATCACTTGGACGACGCTCGGCGGCTATCTCGACATGCTGCAGAAAAAGGGCATCTCGCCCAATGTCGCCTCGTTCGTCGGCGCGGGCACCGTGCGCACCAATCTGCTCGGTGAAGCTGACGTCCAGCCCTCGCCCCAGCAGCTCGAGGCGATGGAAGGCCTCGTCAAACAAGCGATGGAGGAAGGCGCGCTCGGCCTCACCGATGCGCTCATCTATTCGCCCAACACCTACGCGAAAACACCCGAGCTCATAGCATTGGCGAAAGTGTCGGCGCGCTGCGGCGGTTTGTACATCGCCCATGTCCGCAGCGAAGGCGACCGGCTGGAACAGGCGGTGCAGGAAAGCATCGACATCGCGCAAGCCTCCGGCGCGCCAGCCGAAATCTATCATTTCAAGCAGGCCGGTCGCTCCAACTGGCCGAAGCTCGACAGGATCGTGGCCATGATCGAGGGGGCGCGCGCGCGCGGCGTGCGCATTACCGCCGACATGTATACCTACACCGCGGGGGCTACGGGCCTGGACGCGGCGATGCCGTCCTGGGTGCAGGATGGCGGGCTGGAGAAATGGATCGCGCGGCTGAAGGATCCGGCCATTCGCGCGAAGGTGATAACGGAGATGCGCGATCTGCATCCGAAGACCTGGGAGAATCTCTATGCCGGCGCGGGTCCCGAGGGCACGCTGCTTCTGGCGTTCAAGAATCCGAAGATCAAGCCGCTCACCGGCAAGACGCTGGCCGAGGTGGCGAAGGAGCGCGGCGAAAGCCCCGAGGACACGGCAATCGATCTCGTGATCGAAGACGGCACGCGGGTGGGCGTCGCCTATTTCCTGATGAGCGAGGACAACATAAGGCGCGAAGTTGGGTTGCCGTGGATGAGCTTTGCTTCCGACGAGGCGGCGCCCGCGCCGGACGGCGTGTTCCTGCTCTCCAACCCTCACCCTCGCGCCTACGGGAATTTCGCGCGCCTTCTCGGGCATTATGTGCGCGAGAACCACGATGTGACGCTGCAGGAAGCGGTGCGGCGGTTGTCGGGCTTTCCGGCGCAGAACCTGTCGCTGGAGGGTCGCGGGTTGCTCAAATCGGGTTACTACGCCGATATCGTGGTGTTCGACCCGAACACGATCGCGGATCGCGCGACCTACGCGAAGCCTCATCAGCTGGCCGTGGGCGTGGAGGATGTGCTCGTGAATGGTGGGTTTGCTTTCAGGGACGGCAAAGCGACCGGCGCAAACACGGGCCGGTTCGTGCACGGCCGTGCCTGGCTCGGCGCCCCCGGCGGCGCCTGCCGCGCTGCGCCGTCCGACTGGTCTTGGAGCAAATGAATCTGCTGTGCGTGGTCATGTGTGAAATAAAAGATTTTAACGCGGAGGACACGGAGGTTGCGCGGAGGACGCGGGGGAGAAATGGCGCGGGAATGCGCGCAACTCATTCCTCTGCGTCCCCTGCGCAACCTCCGCGTCCTCCGCGTTAAAAAGGCCGCCGGTCTCCGACGGCAAAAGGGAGCGCGAGTCGCCTCAGGGGATGCGCAGGAAGCCGTGATAGTCGCCGCTTGCATCGGTATAAAAGCCGACAATACGGCCGTTGCCGTTGATGGTGTTGGCGAAGGTTCCTGTCGAGCCTTGCGGGTCGAATGAGACAAAGCTTCCATCGCTCGACCGTACAAAGCCGTGCGCGAGGCCGCCGCTGTCCTCGTAATAACCCGCGATGTCGCCATTGTCGTTGATGCTTTCGGCAAAGGTTCCGGTCGAGCCCCTCGGACCGAATTTCGAAATTGTGCCGCCGGAAGCCCGCTCAAATCCGTGGCTTACGCCGCTCGAATCCTGAAAATAACCCGCGATCGTTCCTGCGGTATTGATCCCCATGGCAAAGGTTTCGCTGGCTTTTCTGGCACCATCGAAGGTCGTTATTGTACCGTCCTGCGTCCGCAGGAACCCGTGATTGAATCCGCTGCTGTCCCCGTAATGACCCGTGATCGCGTTTCCGGCGTTGATCCCGGTCGGGAAGGTGCCGTAGGTGTCGCCTGAAACATCGAAGGTGGCGATTGTTCCGTCGGCGGTCCTCAGGAATCCGTGAGGCACCGAAAAGGCATCGTACCAGGCCCCGGCTATGGAGCTGTTGGCATTCATACCCACCGGAAACGTGCCGGTGACTGCCTGACTTACGCTGAAGGGCTTCAGGGTCCCTTTTGTCGTGCGAATGAATCCCGGAAAATTCCCGTCAGCGGTGCTCCAATATCCTGTGGCGCGCCCTTTTGCGTCGATGCCGTAAGCGGCCGTCACTTCCGATGTGGGATTCTCAAAGGTGGTAATGCTGCCGTCCGGCTTGCGCACAAAGCCCTTTGTCGTGCTGTCGTTTCCGTCGAAATAAAAGCCGGTGATCTCGCCCTTGTCGTTGAGCGACCATGCATAGGTCGCGATCGAGTTCGGCGGATCGATCGTCACGATTCTTGCCAAGGCTGGGCCTGCCAGGGCCAGGGTCAAAGCGACCGTACCAATCGCCAGGAGCGGAGATTTCAACAGGCAGGTTGAGAGCGATAGATCGGATTTCATGTTGTTCTCACTTTTCGGGCTTTCGGCATCTGGTGGAGGAATTCTAGCACGAACCCCGGGCGATTGGCGATGAAATGTCCATGCCGGAGCACATTCCGCTCATACAAAACCAAATCATGTCATTCCCGCCGAAGCGCCAGGGTATCTACACATCACGAATTACCCCAAGATTCGTCATCGCCGGGCCACCCCGGTCCGCGCGAGAGCGCGGCCGGAGTGCAGGCTGCCCGGCGACCCATGAACATCAGCGTTGGTTGATGCGGTTCGGAAAAAAACGCACTTTCTGGGTAAAGCGTGTTCATGGGTGGCCGGGACAACGGCCCGGCCATGACGTAATTTGGAAGATGTGTAAACACCTTCCCGCTGCTGGAATAACATTTCGGCGGAGGTGATTTTTGTTCCGAGCGGAACGCGCTTTAGCTGCGCATCCCGTCGCCGGATTTTCTTCTGACTCACAAAACCGTGACAGCTGAGCTTCGCCGAGGACATGGCGACCATGGTATTGTTCGGCCTGATCGTCGCTCTGTCCGCGCGTTCGCAATTGAAGGGGGAAAGTCGTGACCGGGGGAAAAAGGACGATGGAATTCGGCTGGCGTGTCTACGGCCTGGGCGTGATGGCGCTGGGCCTGGTCTGCCTGGCGTGGGGGAACTTCGACTCCGGGCAGCTGGTGCCCAAGGATTTTCCCGACCGCACCGCGCTCGCCTATGCCGCCGCTGCGTTCATGTTCATCGCCGGCGCGGCTGTCGAGTGGCGCCGGACCGCGGCCTGGGCTGCCGCGGCGCTCACCGCCTACTACGCCCTCATTGTCGTCCTGTTGATGGGCGGCCGCGTGGTGCTCCGCCATCCCGCCGAGTTCGGCGCCTATAGCGGCACCGCCGAGCAGCTCGCGATCGCGGCTGCCGCGCTCATCATCTACGCCGCCAACGCCAACATCGATGCAGCCCTCGCCGCACGGCTCACGCGTGTGGGCCAGGTAACGTTCGGGGTTTGCGCGGTGTTGTTCGGCGGAGCGCATTTTTTCTACATGAACCTGGCAGTTCCACTGATTCCCAAATGGCTGCCGCCCGGCCAGGTGTTCTGGGCTTATGCGACCGGGATTGGGCACATCGCGGCGGGCGTCGCGATCCTGACGGGCGTGCAGGCCCGCCTCGCCGCGATCCTACTGACCATCATGTACGCGTCTTTCACCCCGCTGGTGCACGTGCCGACGCTCCTGGCCGATCACACCATATATTTCAACTGGACCGAGAACGCCCTGAATCTCGCCCTGACCGGCTGCGCCTGGGTGGTGGCGGATTCGTTCGCGCGGCGGAGGCGTTAGTAAAGTAGAACGCAAAAAAGACTTTAGCGCAGGGTACGCAGAGGATGCGCAGAGGACGCGGGGGAAGAACGAATCTCGCGCCTAAGGCGCGCAACCCTACCCTCTGCGCCCTCTGCGCATCCTCTGCGTCCTCTGCGCTAAGTCTTTCCTTCCTTAATTGAGATCTTTCGAAAGGATGAGTTTCAGCACCACATGATCGGTGGCGGAGGTGAGGCCGAAGCCGATGCCGCCTTCAACGCTGACAGCTTCTCCGCTCCAGTCGGCGACGGCGAATAGCTGATGGCTCTGCTGACTGACAGGAAGAAATCCGCGCAATGGTCCGAAATCGTCATACTCCTCCGCCGCCACCGCCCATTCTTTTGAAAAATTGTAGGCCAGCCGCGTCGCCGGTGCGAAATCCAGACGCGACACGCCCTGATACGAATTGTCGAGGATCGGATTGAAAATGAGATCAACCGGTCCGAAGCGCCAGCCCAGGATCGGGCGGATTTCGGAGGTGTAGCGGTTGGGATCCCAATGTCTCGCATTGTAGCTGAATTCGAAATTGATGCCGTAGAAGAAGCTGCGGTCGGCTGCATCCGGCGACACGAACAGCGCGCGCAATTTGAATCCGTTCAACACAGCGCCTTCGTTGCTCGAGATGGAATAGAGCGGCAGGTAGAGACCGGCCTCGAACCAGTCGGTCACGCCATACGCCCATTCGGGCACGCCGTTCAGCGTGTCGTTGGGCACCGGCCCGCCCGGGAACGCCGGCACCGTGCGCCCGTCCGGCGTGTAGTTGTCGTGAAGCGTCAGATTGAACACGCCCGGCGCGGCAATCTCCGCGTTGTAAACCTGGATTTCATCGGTCTGCGCCATCACGGGCAGCCCCGGCAACACAAAAAGGATCAGCGCTGCCAGCGCGAACCTGAACAGCGTCGGATCGAGTCGAAGGCCCCGTCCGATCCCGTCGCAGAGCGCGTTTCTGGATCTATCCCGCAATCCCGGTCCCCGGCAGCATGCGCCGCAGCACGTCTTCGCCGCGCCAATGATGATACAGAGCGCCGAAGACATGCAACGGCACAAGCGCGATCGCCGACCAGGCAAGCGTGGTGTGCACGAGACCGAAGCCGCGGTGCAGCGGAAGTTTCTCCGCCCGCGGCAACTGGGCCAGAAATGAAATACTCGGCCAGTGGAAAATGCCGAAGTAGAAGGTCGGCGCAGCAGACCGCGACGAGGAGACGAGCGCCCATCCGGTCAGGGGGATCGCGACAATCAGGAAATAGAGGAAGACATGGGATGCGCGCGCCGCAATCCTGAGGGCTGGGGGCATTGATTCGGGAAGTGGTGGAACCGGATTGACGAGACGCCATGACAATCGCGCCACGCTCAGCAGGAGCACGGTCAGGCCCACGGATTTGTGCAGCTGAAGAATCGCGAGGCGCGAAGCATCGCCATCGGACAACACTTCCGCCATGTAGAGACCGAGCCCGATATTGACGATCAGCGCGCCCGCGATCAGCCAATGAAGCGTCATCGCAACGTCCCCGTAGCGCGCGGCGGTGTTGGCGAGCCGCATACTCAAATTCCCCGCTTCTCGCCGGCCCGTGCGGCGGGGCGGCCGGATCCGAGCAACGACGCAAGGCTTGCAAACATGGGGACGTGACGCGATGCAGCGGCCCGCATTTCCGTCGAGGGTCGCGCGGTTCCCGCCCGTTCCGAAAAGACGATGCTTACTGCGACGCCGGGCGCCCGGTCGGCAAAAACGAGTTCCGCGCGATGGAGATCTGCCACCGCGGCGACCAGGCTCAGGCCAAGTCCGCTTCCTTCTGTCGCCCTGCTCCGTTCGAGGCGATAGTACCTTCCGATGACGCGATCGCGCTCTTCGCCGGGAATTCCCGGTCCGTTGTCCGAAACAGCCAGCACAGGTGCGCCGTGTCCGGTCGCAAGCTCGACCAGAATCCCGGCGGCATCCTGCGTGTGACGAAGCGCATTCTCGATGAGATTGACAAGCAATTGGGCGAGCAGCTCGCGGTCGCCATCCACCGTCACGCCGGGAGCGATCGCGAGACTCAACCGCTTGCCTAAATCCTCCGCTGCCGGAACGTAGGTCTGGCCGATCTGAAGCGCGAGCGCACTGAGATCGACGGCGCGAAACCCGGCGCGCCGCGTTCCCGACTCGATTTCCGCGATGCGCAAAAGGGCCGCGAAGGTTTCCAGGATCTGGTCGGTCTCTCCGACGGCGCTCTCAACTGCGCGTTCGTACTGGTCAAGAGTTGTGGCATTGCTGCGCGCTTCGTCGAGCCCCTGTCTCAATCGTCCGAGCGGCGTGCGCAAATCATGGGCGATATGTCTCGACACCTGGCGCAGCGCGCCCATCAAGGATGAAATCCGGTCGAGCATGCGATTGAGCGTGGCCGAAAGCCGGTCGATGTCGTCATCGACTCCCCGCATCGGCACCCGGCGCCCGATGTCACCCTCTATGATGGCTTCCGCGGTTCGCGTAATGGCGTCGATGCGAGAGAGCACGCTCGCGCTCAACACGATGCCGCCCGCAATTGCAAGGGTAACGATGACAAGAAGAACCCAACCGGACGTCGCCATGATGGCTTTGCCGACCAGAACCTGCTTGCCGATGTCGTCGCCAACCTGAAGCCACAGACCGGGCGACAGTTGCAGGGAGTAGACCAGAAGCCGCTCGCGATGGCCGGGTGGTTCGTCTCCGTCGGGAGGGCCTTTCACTTTCGCCCATCCGCTTTGAAGCTTCAGCGCGGGAATATTGCCGAATAGTCGTGCTCCCGACGTCGCGACCACCGTATAGTCCAGGCCTCCGACCAGTTCCGCGCGCTGGCGGGAATGAATTTCCTCCATCATCTTTTCGAAGCCGCCACGGTGGTATTCGGCGCGCAGCGCCGTTGCCTCGGCGTGGAGTCGCGTCCGCTCCTGGTGGTCGAGCGCAGCGGTCGCTGTAAGAAAGACAATGGCGGCGAGAACGGCGACCGACGCGCCGAACAACAGCACATAAGCGGCAGCGAGCTTGAAGCTTGCTGTCCTGAACAGACGAGAGATCGGCAAGAGAACGCTCCGCGACACGTCGCAGCATCGAGCATAGCGGGGATTAACCTTCGTGGCGAAAGAATTGCGTGGCGGATCCCGGATCGTCATTCCCATACAAATTCCCAACATTCGTGAGCCCGTCCTGCAATGTTGGACCGGGCATGATCGGGTTGGGGGTCTCGTTTGTTCGGGCAGCCGGAGACGCCGGTTGCACGCGAAGGGTGTCCGCGATTGGTCCGGCGATTCGACGACACCGATTATTCGGGTGATTTCCGCCGCGTTGTCCGAACGCCCACGCGCACGGTCGACCTCGCCGGCACGATCGGACCCGGTCATGCAGCGATTGGACAGCGGCCGCGCATTGCGGACGTCACGACAAACAATCTGTTCCTCGCCATCACGGTCCTCACCCTCCTCCGTTTCATCCTTGCCGCATCGCTGCCGCTCTCGTTCGACGAGTCCTACTACTGGCTGTGGTCGAAGCACCTCGCTCTCGGCTACTACGAGCACCCGGCGCTGATTGCACTGGCAATTCGCGCCGGCACGCGGATTTTCGGCGACACCGAATTCGGCGTGCGTTTCGTTCCGCTGACGGCTTCACTCGTGGCAAGCTGGGCGGTATGGCGAAGCGCCGCCATCTGGCTCTCAAGTGAAAGGCTTGGAGCATCAGCCTGTCTGCTCTTCAACGCCACGCTCATGGTTGCCGCGGAAACGATGGGAGCGACACCCGATGCGCTGCTGATCGCGGCGGCATCGCTGCTGCTGTGGACGGTGGCGAAACTCGATTCCACACAGGACGGACGCTGGTGGCTGGCGGCCGGCGCGGCAGCAGGAATTGCCATCGCCGCGAAATATACAGGCTTCTTCCTGTGTTGCAGTCTTGCTCTGTGGCTGTGGGCATCGCCGACGGGCCGTCCGTGGCTGCGCACAATCTGGCCCTACGCGGGCGCTTCGATCACGCTTGCGCTGTTCGCGCCAACGCTCATCTGGAACGCAACGCACGGCTTCCTTTCATTCCAGCTTCAGTTCGGGCGCGTTGGAGTCTCGCATGCGAGTGCGCCTTACCTGCTGGAATTCCTGGGTGGCCAGATCGCGCTTGCGTCGCCCTTCGTTCTTGTGCTCACGGCCTTCGGGCTGGTGCGAAACTCTCCTTTTGCAAATCCTGCTCGATTGCTCGGCTTCGCCGCCGCGAATGTGTGGCCGGCTCTGTTGTACTTCACATTTCACTCGCTGCATGATCGCGTGCAGGGAAACTGGCCATGCTTTGTCTATCCGGCCGTGGCGATACTGGCGGCCCAGGCCCTTTCGGTCCCTGGCGGGAACACGCTTTCCGGAAAGGTCGTCCAGGTATCGCGCATTTTGGCCCTTCCGGTCGCGGGGGCCATACTCATCGTAGCTTACGCGCAGGCGTTCTTCGGCGCGCTACCGCTCGGTCGGCGCGATCCGATCGCACGCATGACGGCGATCGGCTTCAGGCCTGTGGCCGAAAGAATCGCCCTGCAGGCGCTGAACCAACATGTCGGGGCGATCATCACGACAAACTACGCGGCGACGAGCTGGATTGCCTTTTATGCGCCGCCATCGGTGCCTGTGGTCCAGCTTACGGGCGACCGCCGGTTCTTGTCGTCGCCGCGCGTGACGCCTGCGCTGCTGCGAGGGCAACTGCTTTATGTTACCCAGGCGCCGGATCGGGAAATGATCCGGGTGCGGGATCATTTTTCCCGGATTGCACTTGCCGGCGAAATCCCGCGTGCCCGCAACGGGATCGCCATAGATGCCTACTATCTGTACACAGTTTCCGGATATCACGGGGCGGTCACTGGCCGTGTCCCGTGACCGGGACTTTTCCCGACCTCATCTGAGCGTTCGCGGATGAAATTCCTGCTCGTCGAGGACGATGCCGATACCGCAACTTACGTGATGCGCGGATTGAAGGAGCACGGCCATGCCATTGATCTTGCGTCGACGGGCCGCGACGGCGTGTTTCTTGCCGGCAGTGAGTCTTATGATGCGATCATTCTCGACCGCATGCTTCCAGGCATGGATGGTCTTGCGCTCATCAAGATGCTGCGCGGAACGGGCGTCAAAACGCCTGTCTTGTTCCTCACGGCGCTCGGCGGCATCGACGACCGGGTCGAGGGGCTGAACGCAGGCGCGGACGATTATCTGGTCAAGCCTTTTGCCTTTTCGGAGCTGCTCGCGCGCGTCGTCGCTCTGACGCGGCGACCGCCGCTCTCGTCGGGCCAGACTGTATTGCGTATCGCGGACGTCGAAATGGATCTGTTGAAGAGGTCGGTAACGCGGACGGGCGTTGCGATCGATTTGCAGCCGCGGGAATTCATGTTGCTGGAATTCCTGATGCGGCATGCCGGACACATCGTGACACGGACCATGCTTCTCGAAGGCGTGTGGGATTTTCATTTTGATCCGAAAACGAACATCGTCGAGACCAATATGAGCCGGCTTCGTGCCAAGCTTCACCGTGAGGGCGCGACCGATTTGATCCACACGATTCGCGGCTCGGGCTATGTAATGGACGCACCTGCTGCCGCTGAGCAAAAAAGGTGATCGCATTGTAGCGGACCCGTCAACGTCGAAGCTATCAAATGATGTTCGGAACCATTGCGCGATTTAAACGCTTGTACTTCAGAGGGAATGCGTCTATCTAAACGGTACCGGTGTGGAAACACACAGGTGACCGCAAGCAGCAGGCTGGGCCGCGCTTGGCGGAGGTTTCTGCGACAATCATTTGATTGCGCAGATTACATCTAGACCAACGGGACAAGAGCGTGACGCTGCAACATGTCGACACGCGCCTTCATGGCGCAAACCTCTTTTCTGCAAACATTCACCCCACCGGCGCCGCCGCCGGGATCGGCAAAACCTTCGGAACGAAATGCAAATCCGCCGGCGCGCGCGTCGTCCTTGGCGGCGCCGCCAAGCTGACCTTCATGACCGGAATTGCCGGCGCCATCCTGTTCGCCTGGCAGGGTATCGCCCTTCACGTGCAGCAATTCTCCGTCCGCACAAATCCGATGATGCAGGTTGCCGCGGTCGCCAAATGGATTCACACCACGTGGAATGCGGTGGTGCCGCGAACGCCCGAGGGCCCGCAATCCACATTCGCCACGGAAACCCGCATGAGCGCGAGCCAGCTAATCAATCGCTGGACACCGCTGATCGCCTCCGCGTCGCAACGCTTCAGCGTTCCCGCGAGCTGGATTCGCGCCGTCGTGCGGATGGAGAGCGGCGGGCGCACGATGCTGGGCGAAGACCGCCCCATCACCTCGCCCACCGGCGCGATGGGCCTCATGCAGCTGATGCCCGGCACCTACAAGGAAATGCGCACGCAATACGGTCTCGGCTCCAATCCATACAATCCGCGCGACAACATCACCGCAGGCGCGGCCTATCTGCGCTGGCTCTACGGCAAATACGGATATCCCGCGATGTTCGCGGCCTACAATGACGGGCCGGGACATCTCGAAGAACGTCTGACGCAAGGAAAATTGCTGCCGGCCGAGACGCGCAATTACATCAGCCAAATTGTGACGTCGCTGGGAAGCGCCGGCGCGGCGCTGACGGGACGTGTGGGCGTGGCGCAGGCAGAGCTGGCGAAATTCACGCGCCCGAACGGAACGCCGGTCTGGATCGACGTCGCGGGCGCCACCCTGGCGCGCGCATCATTGGCGGGCGAATATGCGCCGGGCGTGAAATCCGTCATCACCGTCGGACGGCTGAAACAGGGCGTCGTCGAAGATCTCGCGTCCGTGCAGACGGCGATCCGCGCACATGGCGGCATCGTCGAGCCGCGGGCCACGCTACTGACCGGCGCGCATGGCCCGCAAATGCTGCGCGTTGCTGCGACGAGCACAAGCCGTGTCGCGCGCAGATACGTTGCGCTTGCCCATCGCGGACGCGTACACGTCACCCTCCGCGAGGTGGCGGCGAATTCGGGCGCGATACGTCTGAGGCCAAGCGCGCATGGCGCACGCGGCAAAGGCTAGGTTGGACGACATTTTTGCGAGGGCTTCCACGCTTCGAGCGAAGCGGAATCGAATCACAAGGGGCGGTTGACGGATCGGCTCTCCTTCTCCACCTGGGAGCGGGAGAGCCGACCGGATAGACCAACCGCTCCCCCTGCCTTCCATTGGCAGTCTGCGATAAGCTCGACGCCGATGAAATCGGCAATTCGCGCACGCGCCATGCGGAATCACCTCCTGCAAACAAAAGCGCTTCAGTCGTTGCGGAATGCGACCGCGATCCTTGTCGTTGCATGCATCGGCGCGGCGGGTTGTGGCCCCCAGGAAGGCGGCAGCGCCCATCATGGCGGCCACGGATTGCTCGGCATGCATCACGGGGGACTTCCGCTCCTGAATCGCGCAATGCGTATGGGCATGCGGGGCACGCGCGCCCGCGGATTTCGCCGTGCCTGCGCCGACGACATGGCGCGCCTCTGCCCGAACGCCAAGTCGCACCGGGACGAGCGCGAATGCCTCGAGGGCAAACGCGACTCGCTTGAGGCGGAGTGCAAAACTGCTCTCGACGCGAGACGGAACAGGGGCGCAGAGAATACGCGCTGATTCTTTCTACTCTCGCCCCAATGGAGTGCGGGCGTCACTTCGGTTGGTCGGTGCGCGGCAGTCCTTTGCCGGTTTCGAGCAGGCTCTTCAGGCTTGAGAGGATTTTGGGCCAGCCGGTCGACACCTTGTCGATGAAAATGCTCGGACGTTCCGCCTGGTGCGTGACGGTCAGCTTCGCCATGCCGTCCGCCTCCTCGATCTCGAAGGTACAGCGCGTGAAGCCTTCGGCCTTCAGTTCAGGGCGAAATTCGTTGCGCCATTTGAGCACCATACGCCGCGGCGGATCGCATTCGAGCACTTCGCCTGCATCGGCGATGCTCCCGTCCGGCATCTTCAACGTCCAGGACGAGCCGGGCTTCCAGTCCGATTCCTGGTGGCAGCCGAACCAGTATTGCCGGTTGAATTCGGGCTTCGTCAGCGCGTCCCACAATTTTTCGGAGGTTGTGCGGATGTAGGTCACGTAGATGAAGGTGTTGCTGCTCATCATGAGTTCCTTTCGAGAATGTCCTTGAGGGCAGAAAGCGCGCTAAGGCGCCGATGCTCGAATTTTACGATCCAGCGTTCGGCGATGTCGTTGATGGGCACGGCATTGATAAAGTGCAATTTCGTGCGGCCCTCTTTCTTCGACACCACGAGATTCGCCGCTTCGAGAATCGCCAGATGCTTGGTCACCGCCTGGCGCGACATCGCCAATCCCTCGCACAATTCGCCGAGCGCCTGTCCGTTTCGCTTGTGGAGACGGTCCAGCAGCTTCCGGCGGCTCTTGTCCGCCAGCGCCCGAAACACCGCATCCATGCTCATGACACTAATATGCAACCATTTGGTTGCATGTCAAGAGGCCCCCTCACCCACGTCTGAACAGAATTCATCGCCCGTACCCGCGTCCCTCTCCCATCCCGCCTGCGCCAAGGCTTCGGCGGACCAAGTGAGGCGCCCGACCCGCCGAAGCTTTAGCGAAGGTGGGCAAGGGGGCGGGGAATTCGGAGTTCTGCGTTAACGCCGGGACGCAACACCCAATACCTGGAACATTGGAGCCCCCTCCGATGGTGCTGGACAAACATCCGCGCCGCTCCGATGCTAGCGAGGTTCCGCAAAAGAACAAACCGGTCCGACTACAGAACTCGCATCGGAACTCGACATCAGCGGATGGGGTGGAGACACGGCAATGAATCCGGCACAACTGAACGAAATCGCGGCGGCCTATGCAAAGGCGTGGAATTCAGGCTCGCCGGCGGAAGTCACCGCCCTCTTCGCAGCTGACGCCACCATGATCTTAAACCGCGGCCATGTCCTGCAGGGTCGGGCCGCGATCGCCGGCATGGTGACCGGCTTCTACGAAGAATTCCCCGACCTCTCCGTGCAATGCGATGGCATCCGCGGCGCGGGCAACCACGCGGTCTTCCTCTGGACTCTCGAAGGCCATCATTCCGGGACGAACAACTACGTCAAGGTCGGCGGCTGGGAAGAGTGGGAACTCGACGAGAGCTTGAAAATAAAGTCATCGCTCGGCTGGTTCGACAACCAGGAATACCTGCGCCAGATCGCCGAAGGCGCGTAACGCGCACGGTCCACAAACCCGACTCACTTCCTCGAGGAAGGATCGTCGACCTACTGGCTGCGCAGGAAGCCATGTGCGACGTTGTTTGAATCATAGTATGTGCCTGCGATCGACCCTTTGTCGTTGATTGAGTTCGCAAGAGTGCCCTGGTATTGGCTGGATCCCGCTCCGGGAGCGTCAAGTACTTTCAATGTTCCATTGCCCGATCTCAGGAAGCCGTGGAACACGTTGTTCGTGTCGAGAGTCTGTCCTGTTATGGCCCCGGACGCGTTGATCGAAACCGGAAACGTGCCCTGAAAGGCGGATTTTCCCGCGCCCTTTGCGTCGAACGAAGAGATCGTGCCGTCCGGCGCGCGCAGGAAGCCATGCTCGACATCGTTCGCATCGAACCAGGATCCGGCGATGGAGTCTGTATCGTTGATGCCATAAGGCGATGTCCCGACGGCGGTCGAGACATCAAATTGGGTGAGCGTGCCGTCGGACGCCCGCACAAAACCATGCAGCACGCTGTTCGAGTCGATGAAATAACCAGTGATCGTGGCATCCGGGCTGATGGCATAGGCGAGCGTGCCCTGCGCCGGCCCGGCGCCGGCTCCGGGCGCGTCGAACCTTCTGATCCTTCCGCTCTTCGCGCGCACATAGCCGTGGTAGACCACATTGTCGTCGACGTCGTATCCGGCGATCCCGTTCTTTGTATTGATGCCACTGGCAAGCGTTCCTTCGTTGAAGCCACTGCCCGCGCCCTTGACATCGAATGTCGAGATTGTGCCGCCGGCCGCGCGCAGGAAGCCGTGATCCACCCCGGCGGAATCCCTGTACAGCCCGGCGACCGCACCGCCCTTGTTGATGCCGACGGGCTCCGTAGCTGCGGCTCCCGAGACATCGAACGTCGTGATCGTGCCATCTGCTGCGCGAACAAAACCATGATAGGCATTTTGCGCGTCGACATAATAACCCGCAACGACGCCGCCGCGATCGATACCGAGCGCGTAGGTGCCAACGGCGCCCGCGACGTCGAAACTCGTGTAGACGGGTTTGGCGAGCACCGGAGCGGCGACAACCGCAACGCCAAGTATCAGCGACGACGCGGCAGTGCGAAGAGTCGATTTGCGGAACAGCAGCATGTTAGAAGCCCCCGAAATACGTCCGTCACCTTGTATCGCGCACGCGAAAGCTGATCAACTGCCTCGCGCGTCCTGCGGGAGTTTCGCGTTGGCATCTGTTGGGCTTTAGTACTGCAGATACGCCGCGCGCTCGCCGAGCCACGATTCTTCGTCCGGCGCGGCAAGCGCGTCCAGATCCTGCGGCGCTGCTTCCGTGTCGTCGACCCATTCGCGCAATCTCGGTCCGCCATTGATGACGTCGATGGCCTGCTTGCCGTGCTCGTATTCGTAGGCGAAGTCGCGCCACAGCGGATAATCGGGATAGAGTTGCCTGATCGCCTTGAAGGCGAGCGCGACGACGCGCCAGGGCCTGAACGCGTGATGATCGTATTCGGGGCCTTCGGTGTGAATCTGCACCCCGTTGCAGAGTTCGCTCACGTGCTTGTGGAAGGTCGGCTCGAACCAGCACTCGCGCAAATGGCAGCCGTGCAACCAATGCGGCGCGAGCGCGTGCATCTCCGCGATCATGCGTCGCGCGTCGATATCGGGCGCGCCGAAGAGTTCGAGCGGGCGCGTGGTGCCGCGGCCTTCCGAGAGCGTCGTGCCTTCGACCATCACTGTGCCCGCATAGGCGCGCGCCATCCAGAGATTTGACGCGTTGGGGCTCGGATTGATCCAGTCGCGCTCGCCGAGCGGCCAGCCAAAACCAGGCGCGGCGTCGTACCGCCAGCCTTGCATCTCGACGACGCGGTACGCGACGTCGAGCTTGAGCGTCTTGTTGAACCATGCGCCCAGCTCACCAAGCGTGAGCCCGTGGCGCATCGGCAGCGGCCCGGCACCGACGAAACTTTCCCGGCTGCGTTCGAGCTTCAGCCCTTCGATGGGCCGGCCCGCGGGATTGGGACGATCGAGCACCCAGACTTCCTTGTGGTGCTTCGCCGCCGCTTCGAGCATGTAACGCAGTGTGGTGAGGAAGGTGTAGATGCGGCAGCCGACATCCTGCAGATCGACGAGGATCGTGTCGAATGTGTTCATCATCGCGTCGGTCGGCCTGCGCACGTCTCCGTAGAGACTGAAAACCGGAATGTGATGCACCGGATCCTCGAAATCCGCCGACTCGATCATGTTGTCCTGCTTGTCGCCGCGCAAGCCATGTTGCGGACCGAACGCCGCGGTCAGGCAGATGTCGCCGCTTGCCGCGAGAGCATCGAGCGAATGAGTGAGGTGATGCGTGACGGAGGCCGGGTGCGCGAGCAACGCCACGCGTCTTCCGTGAAGAGGCGCGCGCAATGGGGGCTCAGCAAGCAGGCGGTCGATACCGAATTTCATCGCGCGCGCCCCCTCCGCCCCTTCGGGCCGCCTCCACCAGAAGTAGGAGGAGAAAATCCTGCGCGACCTCGTTTTCCTCCCCGGGAACCGGGGAGGCGTCGAGCACAGCGGAGCCGTGATCGACGGAGGGGGTCTTCGCACACGGAAATCATCGCCACTACGCTCCGGGAAGCTCGAGCGCAAAGCAATCGGAGTGATGGAAATCCGGTTTGCCCGGTGGATGGGCGAGCGCCCAGTACGACAGGCGGCCGTTCGTTTCCTCGATCACCGCCGAGAGTCCGAGCTGCCATTCCGCATCGCGCGTGAGCCTCAACGGGACATTCTCTAGCGCCAGCGATGCCTGAATTTCGAAGTGTGCATCGTCCGACGTCACATTGACGTGCTGCAGTTCGATCTCGTCCGCGACGCGCATCCCGCTCCGGTAGCCGTCGAACGCATGGACGGACCACAATTTCGAGGGCGCGAGATTGAACTCGTAGTACATACCAACGCACGATGCGCAGATGAACGATTCGAAGCAGGTATGCCGCCACAACTCCTCGGTACGCAGCGGCGCAACGACGTGCGGCAAAAGCAGATCGTTTATCCTTCCGGTCACGCACCATCGCAGCACAAGGCTTCCGGAACGTGGCCGCGCAGCTTCTGCTTCGATCCGTTGCACGGCTTCGCAGCGTGCGTCGGGGTGTGGCTCTAGTGAAAGACGCGTCATCGGGCGCACATCGCATCCCAATCCACCGGCGCAACGCGGCGGATCATCACGCCCCAGGCGAAAATGCCGCCGATGGTCACCGCGCAAGCGATGGCGAAAGCCCAGAAGAATTGTCCCGTCCGGTCGATCACCAGCCCGGTGACGAGCGGCGCCACCACGCCGGCAAAATTGCCGACGCAGTTCTGCACGGCGATCCATTTGCCAGCGGCGCGCGGTCCCGCGAGCGTCTGTCCGATGGCATAGATTGTAGGCGTGCCGAGACCGAAGGAGAGCGCCGCCAGAAACAGGCTGGCGACGGAAACGACGGAGTCGCCGAACGCGCAGCCGAGCATGGCCAGAGCCGCGAGGACGCTGCCTGCAACGATGGCCGTCTTGCGCACGCGGTTGGCGCTGGCGCCGCGCTCCATCCAATGATCGGAGCCCCAACCTGTGAGCCACGCGCTCCCGGCATGGACGAGATAGATCATTCCGCCGAGCACCGACATCTCGGCCACCGTGAAGCCGCGTTCGTGAACGAGATAAAGCGGAAGCCACGAGATCACGAAATAGAACGTGTAGTTGCCGGTGAAATGACCAAGGCATGCGCCCCACGCCTCGCGATGACGCAGGATATCGAGGAAACCCGGCGCCGGCGTGTCGCGCGTTTCATCATGGCCGAGCGATGGCTCCCGTGTCGCCCACAGCCACGGCAGGAGCCATGCGAGCGAGGCAAGACCGAACAGCAGAAATACCGGGCGCCAACCATAGTGCGCCATCAACATTCCGCCGACGAACGTTCCGAACGCAGGCCCGAGCGCCAGGCCCACGGCGATCGCGCCATTGGCGCTGCCGAGCCGATGCGAAGGCAGATGCCGGGCGAGCAGTTTCGAGCTGCAGGGAAAGGCTGCGCTTTCGCCCACGCCGAGCAGCAGCCTGAGCGCAAGGAGCGCGGCGAATCCGGACACGAGCCCCGTCACCGCGGTGGCGAGCGACCAGATAGCCAAGCCAATCGCCAGGACGCGCGTGGCGGTAATTTTCTCCGCCAGCCAGCCGGCCAGGATCTGGCAGGGCGTGTAGCTCCAGAAGAAGATCGAGAGGAGCAGCCCGAGCTGCGTGGCGGAAAGCCCCAGCTCGTTTTTCATCAACGGCGCGGCTGTCGCAAGATTGCCGCGATCGACGTAGTTGATGAAGATGGCGATCGCCAGCAGCGGCACGACGCTTGCGCCGATACTCACGCTCGCTCTTTGGCGCGGCAAGCTCTCCGCAGCGACACTCATGCGCGTCCGCCCCGAATGGAAACCCCTACGAAGCCATCCTCATGCCGTGCTCGTCGTAGCGGGCGACGATGGGCAGGCTCAGCAGGCCGTTATAGAATTTCTCCGCCTGCGCGCGGTCGGTCACCCGAACCACCATGTGACGCAACGCCTTGATCTTCATTTGAATCGTCCCTCCCCGAAACCGACCGCGGACCGTATCATCATCTTCAATCCGGCAACATACCGTTCATGCTAAACCAAACATGAATGGGTTTTTGGCCCGATTTCGCACCACAATCAGGTCCCGTCACCGCTGCATGGCTAACAAGACCTGAAACTGCGCATTCCCGCATTCACGCGCCGGTAAATAGCGAGGCGTAGACTTCCCGACGATGGACACACAGATCGGGATGCTTCGCCAAAAGCTGGCGTGGACAATCGCCATGGCGACCCCCGCCATCGTAACGGCAATGTCGCTCGACTATGTCATATCGATCGCGATCCTGAAAAATGCGGCGGGCTATACGCCCTACGTGACTCTGACGATCAGTACCATCGTAGCGTATCCCGTGACTTTCGCGATCATCAGCGCCTGGATCAACATGCGGCATGCGCGCGACCAACTCGCCATCGCTCATCGCGCTACAGACGAAGCTCGCACCATTGCCCAGCAGGCGTTGCGGGACGTCGACGCGGCGCGCCAGCTCGCGGTGTCGGAGCGCGCGGCAGCGATGGAAGCAAGCCGCGCCAAAAGCGAATTCCTCGCCAATATGAGCCACGAGCTGCGAACGCCGCTCAACGTCATCCTCGGGTTTTCGGAGATGCTGAAGAACGGCACGCGTCTTGGCAAGACGGAGGAATACTCGGAATTCATTCACCAGTCCGGCCGGCATCTCCTCAGCCTGATTAACGACATCCTTGACCTGTCCAAGATCGAAGCGGGAAAATACGATTTCAACAACACGCATATTCGCCTGCACGACCTCGTCCGGGAGTGCCTGGCCCTGATGCAACCGAGGGCGGACAACGGAGGCGTCGCGTTGCGGTCGGTCGTACCCCACGCAATGCCGCTGATTTACGCTGATCTGCGCTCGCTTCGCCAGGTTCTCCTGAACCTGATGTCGAACGCCATCAAGTTCACGCGATCGGGCGGCGAAGTGACCGTGTGCGTGACCATCGCGCCGGACGGCGAATTCTGTCTTGACGTTTCCGATACTGGCGTGGGTATCGCAGAAGACGATCTCGCCCGCGTCTTCGAGAGTTTCGGGCAGGGACGCCATGATGTCGTGAACGAGGCCCAGGGGACGGGCCTCGGCCTGCCGATCGTGCGGGGACTTGTGCAGGCACAGGGTGGACGGGTGACGCTGGAGAGCGCGGTCAACCGCGGCACCTGTGTGCGCGTGTTCCTGCCCGCGCATCGCGTGATGGAACAGCCTCGGCAGGTCGCCTGACGGGGCGAATTCGAAATAGATGCTGGCCGCAAATGTTGACGCTCGATCCGCTGGAGCGCGTGCCGGTTAGTTCTCGCCCGGCGAATCGGGAGCATCCGCACTGTCAGGCGCATCTGACTCTTCGTTTCGCTGTTCGCGCCGCGTTTCCCTGTCGTGGTCGCGCGATTCCGCGGCTTCGATCCGGATCTCCGCGCGTTTCAGCGCGTCGTCCACGTTCTCTTGCACCTTCAAGTCGAGGTGCGCTTTCCTGAGTTCCGCGCGCGCATCGGCGAGCGCTTTCTCCACTTCGGGCCGCGCGCTGGCCCAGGCTTCATCGATCTGAGGCCGTGCCTTCATCGCCTCGGTTACCGCCCTGTCGATCTCGGGCTGCGCTGCTTCCATGGCGCGCATTGCATCCTCGCTCACATGGGCTTCGCGGACGGCGCGTTCGATTTCAGGCCTCGCACTTCTGATCGCCTCCCGCGCTTCACGTCTCGCTCTCTCGAGCGCGATGTGCATGTGCTTCAGGTCGATGTGCTTCAACTTCTGTAGTTCGCGAGAATCCAGATGCACGTGAATGTGTTGCATCGCGGGGGCTTCAAAATCCGCGGTCGGCGCGGGCGGAGCGGGAGGCGCCGGCGGAACCGGTGGCGCCTCCGGCGCGGGTGGGGCATCGGGAGGAGTCGGTGCATCGGGCGGAGGCGGAGGAAGCGGCGCGGAGGTCACGGGCGCGGGCTGCGCATCCTGCGCGAGCGAGGGACAGGCAAACGCGATTGCCGCGGTGGCGAAGAGTCCGGCGGCTGCAAATTTCACAACATCCATTGGTGTCACTCCGGTGCGCAGTGAAGTTGGGGCGAGAACGGATTCGACGCGCGCTTCGAGCGCCGAGGGTTCAGCCATGAACAAGGCCATGTTCGCGAGCGCCGGCGGCCGCCGCACCCGGAACTCGGCCGCAAGCTTGAGCAATTCGCCGGCATAGGAAGACGGCTTGACGCCTGAGACGATGACCGCATCGTCCGCAGCGATCTCGGCTTCGCGCCGAAGATTCTTCGCACCGATCCAGACGAGCGGATTGGGCCAGTAAAGAGCGCAGACCAGATGCGACAGCGCCTGGACAGCCCAGTCGCGCCGGCGGATATGCGCGAGCTCGTGGAGCAGAACGGAATGGAGTCTGTCGCGCGGCCAGTCGGTCGCGCTCTCCGGCAGCAGGATGACCGGACGGAACAGCCCCCAGGCGATCGGACCGACTTCCCTTTCCGAGAGACGCAATTCGCACTCGCGACGGGTCGCGGCAACTTTGGGCAGAGCCTGCGGTGGCAAGGCAAAGAGACGGCTGCGGCGCCTGAGCGCAGAGAGGCAGAACGCGGCAACGGTGAGGCGCGCCGCGGCCGTGCACACGCCCACGATCCAGAGCGCGCCCAGAGCAAGCGCAATATTGGATGCGTCGAGAGAGAAACCGCCTGGCTGCGGCGCAGGTAGCGCTGCCATTTCGACGACGTCCAGGGATTGCGCGAGCGGCAGGTGCGGCGGCGCGGGAAGCAGGAGATGAAACGCGGAGGGAAAAATCGCCACGAGCACCGGCAACGCCAGCAGCGCGCCGAAGGCGCCCGCCCAGGTGAGATGGCGTGCGCTGGCCGATCTCTGCGCGGCCAGACCCCAGGCCAATGACAGGATTACAGCCGATCCCGCGAGCAATTCGCCCGCAAAGAGAAGCGCGCGCAACGCAAAGAGCTCAGTCATCGTCCCTCCTTCCTGGCCTTGTCGATAAGCCGCGCCAGCCGGTCGAGATCCGCGTGCGGGATGTTGGCATCCTGGCGCGTCAGGAGCGCGGTGACGGCGCGTTCCACGGAATTGTCGAAGAAGGTCTGCAGAAGTGAATCGATGGCACGGCGGCCCATCTGCTCCCGCGCAACCAGCGGCTCGTAGATGTAGCGCGTGCCGTCGCTTTCGTGCCGCACATGGCCCTTCTTCTCGAGAATCGAGAGATGCGTGCGGATGGCCGTATAAGTCGGCGGATCGGGCATCTGCTCGCGGATTTCCGCGGCGGACGCCTTTTCGAGCCTATAGAGCGCATCCATGATCTCGCGCTCGCGGCGGCTGTATTGATTGGGGAGGTCGCTGGCGGATTTCTCCGCGGACCCGCGCGCGCTCTTCGTTCGCTCGCCTTTCGACATGCCAAAAATTTGGCATGCGTTTTGAGAGCTGTCAATCGCCCTTTTAGGGCTTCGCGCGTTTGTGAATATTTCTACATGCGCGACGCGGCGAGCCCCTCACCCGCGCTCTCTCCCACAAGGCCCCACAAGGGGAGAGGGGAATTCGGAGTCCTGCATGAGGATTCAAACAGCGGAAAATTAGTGCGAAGAGTCCCCTCTCCCCTTGTAGGTCCTTGTGGGAGAGGGGTTAAACATGCTGTCCCCGCAACCGCTCAAGCGCGGGTGAGGGGTCCACAAACACCGGGCGCCGGAATTTACGGCTCGGTCTTGGTCACCTGCGAGGCAACGGCGACCCATTTGCCGCCGCGGTTTTCGAAAACGTCCATCCAGGTGTAGGCGCCGCTCGTGTCCTTGCCCTTGTTGGTACTCTTCTCGCCATCGGCGCCCTGCACCACGGCCATTTTACCCATGATGCGCACATGGACGTCGTGATTGGTCATGCTCGTTGCCGCCGAGGTTCCCGATTTCATATCCGCGAGCAGACCGGCCCTGTCCTCCATCTTGCCGCCGGGGTTCTGCCCCATCCAATCGTCTGCAACGATGGCCGAGACGGCCGCGGTGTCTTTCGCTACAATTGCCTTGGACCACGCAGTTTCCGTGTCGATAAGTTTCTGCTGAGTTGTGGACATGTCGGCTGCAATTGCAGAACCCGTCATGAGCAGCATAGCGGTACAAATGGAAGCCAGAGTTTTCATGATTATTGCCCCTTGTCTTGTTGCAGACCATCGCCTGTACGATGACCCGTTCGTGGCAAGGTCTACTATCATTTGATAGTTCAGGCAATCCGAGAGCGTCCTGCCGCTGAATCGCGGATCGTTCCTGGGCTTGTGCCGGTCCAGCGCTTGAAGGCGCGGCTGAAGGCTGCCGGTTCTGAGAACCCTACGAGGTAGGCCGTCTCGTTGACCGAGACTTTCTTGCCGCCCAGATAGCCGAGCGCCAGTTGGCGGCGCAGCTCGTCCAGCACCCTCTCGAAGGTCGTGCCCTCCGCTTTCAGCCGGCGCAAAAGCGTCTGCCGGCTGAGGCCGAGCCTGCCGGCGATCATGTCCATGCTGACGTCGCCCGTGTGCAGGACCGGCATCAGGAGGCTCTCGACCCGGCCCCGCACGGATTTCGAGCTCTCCAGGCTCTTGAGCAACGCGTCGGCGTGCTCGCTCAAAATGCCGAAGACGTAACGCGGCTGGAGCGCGATTTTGTGCGTCATCCACGCTTCGTCGATGAGAATCGCGTTTTCGCTGCTTTCGAAAATGACGGGCGCCCGAAACACGCGATCGTACTCGGCGCGATGCGCCGGCGCCGCGTGGGTGACATGCACCGATTTCGCCAACTGCGTGACGCCGAACTGGCGCGGTCCGCAAACCATGCGGGCGAAGGTGGATTCGGTGAGCTCGGGAAAATCGTTTGGGTTCTCGCGGGTGTCCTCGATCCAGAGTCCCGTGCTTCTGCGTGAGACCCGAAAGCGGTCTTTGGGACCGTCGAATTCGATGACCAGGCGCCCGTAACGATTGAGCTGCACAAGCGCGTCGGCCATCGTTGCGGAAGCGAAACCAAGCAGGCCGACGATCGATATCTGCGACAGATCGTTCGTCTCGCCGAAGTGAAGCGCCAGCGCGGGATCGTTGCACAACTCCTTGCCAGCGCGCATGAGCGCCACATAGTTCGAGAAGGGGACGCGCCTGTCCTGGTCGTGCAAATCGTCCGCATCAATCCCGGAGCGCTCGGCCAGCATCGCCCGGCTAGCCCCCTTCGACTCGGCCAGCTCCATCAACCCGCGCGCAAGACCCGCCGCCACCGTGAGTTCAGGCATCGATGGGGTGTCCGTTGATGCAAGCAGTCATGCTTTTGATGCGTGGCATCATGGCTATTGGCGCCGTCCTGGACAAGCTAGACATATGACACCACTCTCGATCTCGCATCTGCCCGCGGGTACGCCCTGGTGGGTCTTCGCAGCGGTCGTAGCGAGCCTGATTCTGCATATCGGCGGAGGAAGCGTCGGCATCCTCTCCGGCTACGGGGCAGTGTCGGTGGCCAAGGGCGAACGACTGCATCGCGCGTTCGGCACCGTGTTTGTGGCTTCCATGCTCACCATGGCCATGATGGCCACGGGTCTTGCCATCCTAAACCAGCAGAGGAGCAATACTACCGGCGGAATTCTCGCCTTCTATCTCGTGTCTACCGCCTGGATGACGGTCAGGCGCAAAGAGGGCACGGTTGGCCGTTTCGAATACGGCGCGTTGTTCGCAGCTTTATGCGTAGGCGCCACCCTCTTAATCTGGGGTTTGCAGGCGACGGTGAGCCCAAAGGGCCAGCTCGACGGATCTGCCGCCGCGCTCTCCTACGTCTTCGGTTCCTTCGCGCTTTTCGCTGCCGCCCTGGACCTCAAGGTGATTTTGCACGGAGGCATCTCCGGCGCGCGCCGCATCGCACGGCATCTGTGGCGCATGTGTTTCGCATTTTTCTTCGGCGCTGCCTCCTTCTTCCTCGGCCAGCAGAAGGTGATGCCCGCGTTCATGCATGGTTCGCCCCTTCTCTTCGTGCCGGCGTTCGCGCCTTTGGTCCTGATGGTCTTCTGGCTGTTGCGTGTGCGGCTCACGAGCTGGTTTACCAAGCCTGCGCTCGCATCATAGTGGGTGTGGATCAGTCCCGCTGCCCACGAGATTCTGCATGCTTTGGCGGAACTTGTTTCAATGGGCCCGGAAGGTCATGAACGCCGCTGCCCCGGCGAGCAGTGAAAACGCAATCATCAAAAGAATCCGCCACATCGGTGGCATCAATTCCCGGCGCAGTTCCGCCATCCGCTCGGGATTGAGGCGGAAGCCGACCTCGGTGGAATCCGCACCGCCGGTTTTCAGGAGAAGGCCGTCGGCCTGAAGCTCGTCGGCTGCGACGGCAAATCGATCTGGGTCGCGCCGGAACGCGGAAATGTCGCGCGCGCCAAGCCATGAGTTGGGCCACTCCGCCTGGAAGTGGCGGAGCTCGCGCAGGATTTTGAGCCGGGTTGTCATGTGGGGCTTATCGTGGGCAGGCGGTCACTCGAATTCCATGATTCCGCCCATCAAGTCCTTCAGCGGATTGACAGGCGGCGGATCGTTGCCGGCGAGCATCGCTTGATCTTCGCTGGGCAGCGGACCGAACGAATCCCGACCGGGCTGAAGATCGAACCAGCCGTAAGACGTCGCAGCGGTGATTGGCAGGGGGCGAATGGCTGCGATTTTCTCAAATAGTGCCCGGACCTCCGCGTGTTGCGTTGCCTCCTTCAGCACGCGGTAATGTTCGAGGAGCCAGCGAATCTGTTTTTTGTTGAACGTCTTGTTGTCCTCGCCGCGGAGCTGGATGCAGTCGAAGGCATCGCCACGCACGTAATAATGCCCCAGGCCGCGAGCCGATTTCTTCAACCCATTGCAGAACATGGCGTGCATGTAGCCCGCCTCATCGTCGTCCACCTGACGGTCGCAGATGTCGATCGAAAGAGACATCCAGTCGGATGCGGCGGCGCACAAGCAACCGTCGGAGAGAATCCGTTTCCAGTATTCGACATAGGCGGCCGGAAGCGGATCGAGCGGCTCGAGCATCAGCGCATGATGCACAAGCGACACATCTTTCTCGTCCGGTTCGTCGATCCATTTCATGCCACGTGCTCCTCGGTGCGTTGGCAAGCCTGAGCGCCGACCGTTTCCGCCACGCTAACGGCGCCCGCCAATTGCCAGATCAACCCTCGAACAACACGCACCAGTCGGCGTCTGCGCCGGCGCGGGCGAGGCGCGAGAGCCAGTCCCACGCATCGCCCATGAACTGCAACGCTTCGGGCGCGTTTTCGCCGGTGAACTCGCTCCAATAGCCGGACAGATCTTCGGGCGACGGAGTCAGCACGTCGAGCCGCGCAGCGAGCGCCGCGGCTTCAGCACCTCGCGCGCACAGCATGGGATTGTGGACCTCGACGAGACGTTGAACCCCGGCGTCGCCCCTCACCGGTAGTTCCACATCATGCTCGCGCAGCCACTCGTTCAGGACGACGATGACGTAGCCGCTCCACGCGAAAGGCTCGAACGTGTGCGGCGCGAGCGCCGCGCGCATGCCCCGCTGGTCGCCACGCGCACAGCAGGAAGCGGCTTGCTCCATCACGGCGGCCGGAACAACGTAGCCCACGGCAATCTGCGACATGGCACCAACCCCTGTTTGATTGCGCAGAGCGATGCTTGTATCGATCTTTCGCTATTTTTTTCTTACCCCTGGCAAGGAAACCGCGTTGAGCGAAAACGCAAAATTCATCACAGGCGGCTGCCTTTGTGGCGCGCTGGGCTACGAAGCTGATGGCCAGCCGGCGCATGCGGGTTATTGCTACTGCGCCGACTGCCGCAAGGCTTCGGGCTCCGGATTCATTCCCTTCATGGGATTTTCGGCGAGCGTGATCCACTTCAGTGGCGAAACGCGACAGTTCCGGTCGAGAGCAGCACGCGGCGGCGAGGCGGTGCGGAATTTCTGTCCGCGCTGCGGCAGCCTCGTATTTGGCGGAGAAGTTGGCAAGCACGACTCGTTCACCATCTATGCAGGCTCGCTCGACGATCCTTCGTATTTCCGCCCCACGATCGCGATCTTCGCCGTCAGCCGTCCGGCGTGGGTGATCATCCCGCCGGGGCTCACCGTCTTCGATCGCATGCCAGAAGGCTCTCCGCCGAAGACCTGACACGCCAGCGCCCGCGGCATACCCCACAAGGGATTCACGCGGAGGCGCGGAGGCGCGGAATGAGAGAAACTCACGATGAGAGGGTGAGGCAGCGAGGACCATTGCGCGCCAAGGGCGCGCGATTCCCCCATTTTTCTCCGTGTCCTCCGTGCCTCCGCGTGCCGATTTCTTAGGGGAATCATCCGGCGGCGAGGGTGAGAGTGCCGCAGCTTCGCCCGTATTTTGATTTGGTGTATGGAAAATTCACGCGCGGGGAAGCAAGGCATGAACGAAGAATCCGAACGCCCTTCAACGGGAGCGGGCACCGGCCCCGTATGGTCGGCGCTGGGGGCGGGCGACCGCGCGAAGGTCAACGCATTTCTCGACGAACAGACGCGGCTTGCCCGCGAGCAGGCGGACGTAGCGCGGCTGCAGGCCGAGAGCTTCAGGCGCGAGGATCGCCTGCGCCTGTGGTCGTTGCGCGTGCACCACGTCAGCGGCGTGATGAAGCTTGCTTTCGAACTCGCCCTCGCCTTCATTTTCGTGACCGTTGCCGTGGGCGTCGGCGGGCTGATCTGGTCGGCCGCCGAGGATAGCGGCCTCGTGATCGAAGCCTTCTCCGTTCCACCCGACCTTGCGGGCCGCGGCCTCAACGGCGAAGTGGTGGCGGCGAGACTCCTCGACAAGCTCTCCTCATTGCAGGCTGAGACCGTTTCGAACCGCGCGCCGTCGAGCTACGCCCACAATTGGGGCAGCGACATCAAGCTGCAGATTCCCGACACCGGAATTTCCGTGGGGGAATTCACCCGCACGCTTCACGCGTGGCTCGGCCACCAGACGCGCATCACCGGCGAAATCTATCATGTCCCCACCGGGATCGCCGTCACCGCGCGCGCCGGCAGCGACACCAGCCCTACCTTCATCGGCAGCGAATCCGATCTCGACACACTTCTGCAGAAGGCAGCGGAGTCCATTTATCACGCCACCCAGCCCTACCGCTATGTCGTTTATCTGATGAACGTCAACCGCACCCGCGAGGCGGAAGCAGCCGCGAACTCGCTGATCGCAAACGGGTCATTGCAGGATCGCGCCTGGGCCTATGTAGGGCTGGCCAACGTCTACAGCGGCGAAGGAGATTTGACACGCGCGATGGGCGCTCTGCAAAGCGCACTCGCGCTCAGGCCCGATTTCATCATGGCCTATCAGAACATCGGGGGAATCGAGGGGCAGCTTCAGCACGACGAAGCGTCGCTCGCCGCGACGAGCACGCTCGTCGCCCTGACGCGGCAACGCAAGGATACCGACCTCAGCGATCAATCCTGGAAATTCAATCCCGCCCTGGCTGAAAGCGGGCTTGCGGCAGACCTCGGCGATTTCAGGGGACAGATTGAAACCAACCGCCGGATTGAGACGCTTCCCGAATTCAGCGGCAGTGTGGAAAATGCGCGCCAGGCGGACATCATCGCCTTCGCCTGGATGCATGACCCGCGGAGCGAATTTGAGCGGTACACCGCCCTTCCCTCGTCCGCCAATCCCCAGGTGTTGCTTGTGCGGGAAGCGGTTCTCACAATCTCCGACCTCATCGCCGGCCGGTGGCAGACCGCATTAAAAAAGCGCGCGAAATTGGAGTCCGGCTTGTCGATACTCGGCGCAACCGGAAAGATCGCGGCTTCCCGCCAATTGGGGCCCTGGACGGCGCTTGCGCTCGCCATGTCCGGAGATTTGGCAGGGGCGCACAGGCTCATTGACACGACGCCCGTCGATTGCACGATCTGTCTGAGGGTGCGCGGGCGCATCGATACGATCGAGAAGAACTGGCGCGGCGCGGATTACTGGTTTTCGCGCGCCGTGCACGATGCGCCCTCACCGCCTTTTGCCTGGACGGATTGGGGCCGTGCGCTTCTCCTGAAGGGCGATCTCGACGCGGCGATCGCGAAACTCAACGCCGCGCATATGCGCGGTCCGCGCTTCGCCGATCCGCTCGAAATGTGGGGCGAGGCGCTGATAGCGAAAAACTGGTCCGACCTCGCAATCGACAAGTTCAGCGAGGCCGCCAAGGACGCACCCAATTGGGGCCGGCTGCACCTCAAATGGGGCGAAGCGCTCCACTACGCCGGCCGCGATGACGAAGCGCGCGGGCAGTTCGCCCTTGCCGCCCGCCTCGACCTCTCACCCGCCGAAAGATCCGAACTCGGGCGGATGAGGCGCGTGCACGACTAAGACTTTGCAGTCGTACTTGGTGCGCCGGCCCCGCGGACGTGGAGGCCGGCGCCCAAGATTCGGATTTCTACCGGTGTTGGCGGGGGGCTTGCGGATTGTAAAACGTGCCAAATATTTCATTGGGATCGAAGTGCGAGAGCACGGCTTGGCCGCAGCTGTTGACGCTGACCGATTGCGGCAGACCGAGCTTCGAGTTGTTGGCGATAGGCACCGGCTTGCTCCACGGTGCACCGGGCGACGGAATTTCTGACACGACAACGTTGTCGTCCAAGAGCTTCCATGGTGCTTGCCTGTGGCCACGCCACGACGCTCTCGCCGTCGGCGCCCACGGCAAACACGACGGGAAAGCTGGCCTGACTGATGTCTGTGTCCGCTGTCGATAGCGTGGTGACGCGGTTCCGGCTGTTCGCTATTTGTAGCAACGAAATTGGTGGCCACGCCAATCCTCGCCTATTTGATGGCGCGCGTCGATCTCGTCATCAATGGACGATAATCGAGGATAGGGGACGGTTTAATCGGCTTGACGAACGCTTTTTGCCGAATGCCTTGTGGATTCAGCGCGATGCGACCCCTTCTTGTTGCGCCGCTGGATGTTGCGCCTGGCTTTCGCGCGCTGGTCTCTCACGACATCGAAGGTGCGTGCGCCTACATCCGGCGGCATGGGGACGAGCCACGGCGAGGCTACGAGCGTGACGGTTGCGTCCTTGACACCTTCAGCCCATCGTTTGTGCATCGTTTGCGCGCTGAATTCGAAGTCCTTCGACTGGCCTTGGGGTTCGTCGGGACGATAGATTAACTCGACGATGTCCATCGTGGTGACGCAGCCGAACTCGTAAAGGAACAGCGCCTCCCGTGACTTTCGCAAATGTTCAGGCAGCCGCTCCCACAATCCATTTATATTGTGACGGACATCGTGCATCGTCCTCAAGGTTTCCGTGCTCGCCCTGGTTCTGCTGGAATAACGGATGTCGTTGGCGCGCTCGTAGACCTCCGCGAGGTTGTTCGGGCACTTTCCGCGCGCCGGAAACAGGTCGACCTGGAATGTCAGGCGGCTGCGGCGCGGCACGTTTTCCAATACGTGTTGCAACGGCGTATTGGAGACGAGGCCGCCGTCCCAGTACCACTCGCCGTCGATCTCGATCGCCGGGAAGCCGGGCGGAAGCGCCGCGCTTGCCATCACGTGCTCCGGCCTGATGACGGTACGCGCGTTGTCGAAGTTCATAAAGTTTCCGTTCGTCACGTTGAAAGCGCCGACACTGAACCGCATCTCGCCCGAATTGATGCGGTCAAAATCGACATGGCGCTCAAGCGTCTGCCTCAGCATGCGCGTGTCGTAGTAGGAGGCAGGCGCCGCCTTCCTGAACCAATCAAGGACGGGGCGGGGCGCGAAAAAGCCTGGCTGACCGAAAAGAATGGAATTCGCCGAGCTGACGAAGCGGCCATGATCGTCCGTCATGACGCCAGACAGAGCAGGCCAGAGCCAGGGGGCCGCCGTGATGCCATCCCAGAATTTCCTGAGTGCATCGACGCGCGCTTCCGGCGGGTTGCCGGCGATGATCGCAGCGTTTATCGCGCCGATGGAGATCCCCGCGATCCAATCCGGAAGATATGGCGAGTCCGCAAGCGCCTCGTACACTCCGGCTTGATAACTGCCGAGCGCGCCTCCTCCCTGAAGAACAAGCGCAACGCGCTTGTCATAGGATGTTGGTCGCGGGGGGATACTCAGCTTGTTCATCGTGCTCCTGTTCCAATCCCGCCAACAAGATGTACGCGGCATCACTGCGCGGTCCAGCCGCCGTCAACGGGAAGCAGGGCTCCTGTCAGCGAGGACGCTTTTTCGGATGCCAGGAACGCGCACAGAGCGGCAATTTCGTTTGCATCAACAAACCGCTTTGTCGGCTGCGCGGCGAGCAGGACATCCCGGACAACCTGATCCTCACTCATGCCGCGCGCCCGAGCGGCGTCCGGAATCTGTTTTTTAACAAGTGGCGTCTTGACGTAGCCAGGACAGACGGCATTTGCGGTAATGCCCTGCTCCGCGACTTCGAGAGCAATGGTCTTCGTGAGGCCGGCGAGCCCGTGCTTGGCGGCGACATAGGCCGATTTGAACGGCGATGCCACGAGCGCGTGGGCCGATGCGACATTGATGATGCGGCCCCATTGTTTGGCCTTCATTCCCGGAAGCGCGTGGCGCACGGTGTGAAAGGCCCCAACAAGATTGACGGCGATGATCTCGTGCCACTTATCCGGTGGAAATTCGTCGATGGCCGCGACATGTTGGATGCCGGCATTGTTGACGAGGATGTCGATGCAGCCAAATGTGACGAGCGCACCGTCCATCATGGCCTCGATCTCGCCGGGCTTGTTCATATCTGCGCCGTCGTAACGCGTTTTTACGCCGTGGGCGCGTCGGATCCGGGAGCACTGCAGTTCTATATCTACTGCGTCTCCGAACCCGTTGAGCACGATGTTGCACCCTTCTGCGGCCAGGGCATCGGCAATGTGCGCGCCGATTCCGCTCGTGGAGCCGGTAACCAGCGCAGTTTTTCCTTCCAGCATGTTACTCCGGGTTTCCAAATTCTGGCGCGGAGACGGGCTACGTTCTTGCCCAGGTCTCGGCTGCCTTCGTTGCCAAGGGATTGGGACTCTTTTGGCGGACCCAGGGCGCCATTCTCTCGAGAACTTCGTCGCGAAACACGTAATGATGAAGAAGAGCCATTCCCGCGTGGCCACCGACGACTGCAAAAAGGCAGTAGGCTCCCACGCGATGAAAGGCGAGCAGGGATTCCCACAGGTCGAGGTTGCGATGAGCGAGCGGCGGTACGGTCCAGAAGAACAGATGAAAGGGCTTGCCCAGCAGCAGCGTCGCTGTGAGACCGGTCAGCGGCTGAAGAAGAAGCAAGCCGTAAAGGATATATTCGATCTTCGTGGCAATCCACTTCTGTGGATTCGACATCCATTCCGGGAAGGGTGGAAATTTGGCGAATGTCCCGCGCCAAACGATGCGCGTCAGCGCAATGAACCAGACCATCGTGCCGGCTGAGCGGTGGAAGTCGAGCATGGGCAGCGTCGGAACTGAGTCTCCCGCGAACTCGAGTGCTAATCCCGTCGCCGCCTGAAATGTGATCAGTGTCGCCGTCAGCCAGTGAAGGGTGATGGTTACGAAGTCAAACCGTGCTCGCAAGCCATCGTTGCGCAATGTGACCGCCTTCCGCCTGGTGCACCAATAGAGACCTCGATGCGATACGTTTTATTCCTGGTGATCGAGAAGGATATCCTTCGCGGTTCAGGCATCGGTTGTTCCATCTGGTAGGGAAGTTCGCGTTCTTCACGGTGCATTCCCAATTCTGGTTCTGCTGTCGATTGTATTCGGGATAGTTTGGAGAATTGAAGAAACGGGCGTGATTGCATCACGCCCGTTTTCTCAACGATTACGCTTTCAAAACCCCCACCAGCCCCGCGGGAGCGGAGGCTGGCGTGAGGGTTCTCAATTCTACCGGTGTTGGCGGGGCGCTTTCGGCGTGTAAACCGTGCCCTGTATCTCGTCGGCGTTGGTCGTTGCATTCAGGTCGAAGTAGGAAAGGACGGCCTGACCGGAGCTGTTGACGCTGACCGATTGCGGCAGGCCGAGCTCGGAGTTGTTGGCGATCGTCACGGGCTTGCTCCACGGTGCACCGGGTGACGGACTCACTGACACGACAATGTTGTCGTTGAAGGACTGCATGGTGTTGGCCTGTGGCCACGCGGTAATGCTCTCGCCGTTGGCGCCGATTGCGAACGCGATGGGAAAGCTGGACTGACTGATGTCCGTGTCCGCGGTCGAGAGCGTGGCGATGTTGTTCCAGGTGTTTGTTTCGAAATTGCCTGAAATGGCCACAACCTGCCTGGCGGTGCCTTGCAGGCCAATCAGCGTGACGTCTCCAGAGGGATCGGTCTGCGCGCCCCCGAGTGTTATGTCCGTGTCGCTCGTCACGCTCACGGGCGCCCCGAAGGACTGGCTGCCGGACGGCTCGGTAACGGCCGTGATCCCGGTCGTCTGCGAGTCGATGAACACCGCGGCAAGATTGTTCTTGTCGAGGCTGGCTGCTCCGACGTGAGAAACGGGGTCGGGCCCGGCGAGGGACGACTGGGCAATCTGCCAGTTCGTGGTGCCGGAAGGTTGCCGCGCCGCGAAGAGGATGAAGTTTGATGTGGTGCAGTGTCTCGGTTGGCAAGACGCTTGAAAGGTTTCCCAGGTCACCACCGCGTCGCCGCCTTCGCCGATGACAACGGAATCGGGCTGGAAACGATCCGACGTGGTTTCGACGGAGACTGGCTGTCCCCAGGCACCCCCGGCAGGCCGCGTCAAAGTCATGATGGTGCAGCTGCCGGTATCGCGGATTGCGCACTGGCCGGTTTCCCATTCGAGCACGGCGGCGCCCTGCGAGTTCATCGCGAATGCCGGCGGTCCGGCGATGCCTGGAAGAACGAGCAGTGGGGTTGTCCACGCTCCGCCGGCCGGGCGGTCTGCGGTAAATGCGCCGGCAGTCGTCCACCAGACGGCCGTTGCAGTGCCGGCGGCAGTTTCATGCACGACGGGCTCGGGGTTGATGAGGTTGTTCGACGGCGGAATCAGATCCTTGCTCTTCCAGGCACCTCCGTTGGGATGAACGGCAAACTGGACGTCGCCGCTACCGCTCCCGAGATTTGCGAACCACACGACGAGCGCATTTCCGTTCGAGTCGATTGCTGCCGAGGGATCGAAACCGTTGCCGCCTGAGCTCAGCAGCTGCGGCGTGCTCCAACCGGAAGCAAGCGCGGCAGTTCCAGCCGAGCTCAGCAACGCGATTCCAAGAGCGGCGGTTGCGGCGACGCGAAAGCGGGACGCGATCGGGAATAAACGAAGAGGCGGCATTTTTGTAGACTCCTGTTGTCCGCATTAGCGGCGCATGACCCCCACGGTACATAGACGGCGATCAACCGTTGCTTATTCCCGCCGAGCGCCAAGATGAAATCGTTTCTCGATCTGTTTTGCGTTCAAGGGACAGTGTAGATGCAAAACAGCCATCTGCGACCCGTGCAGACGGCTGAACTACCAAAACTTCGCACTGATGATTGTTCCGCAGCCATTCGCACCGGCGACTATGCCAGCAACGCAGCGTGGACACGGGCGCCATAGCAGGCCCCCGCCACTGCCTTATGGCGCGTGGGCCCGGCCAACTTCGCCCGCGCCGAGGCCAAGCGCGAAAAGCTCGCCAGACACCGTCGTTTCCGAATAGACCATTCCATTCGCCACTGTTGGCGACGACTGTCCGGCGACACCGGCGACGGAGGCGAGCTCCGCACCAGTCTTTGCGTTGAACGCAAAGAGAGTGCCGTCATCTGATCCGACATAGACGACGCCATTGGCGACGGCCGGCGAGGATGTGATCCCGCTTGCCACGGGCGCTGACCAGATAATTTTGCCCGTACGTGCCTTGAGCGCATAGAGCACGCCGCTTGATGACCCGTGCTGGCCCGTGACAGACGCGCCGATATAGACCATGCCATTTGCCACAGCGGGCGAATCCCCCAGTATCGAAAGTGGGCCGCCGGGCGATGCCGACCAAAGTACGGCGCCCGTCGTCGCATTGAACGCGGCAACGACACGGCCGCTACAATAAACGACACCTCCCACCACGGCCGGCGAGGACGTACCTTCCGTGGTGGACGATGACCAGAGCTGTGCACCGGTCTTCGCATCGAAGGCGAAAAGACTGTCTCCGTTGATATAGACCACGCCATTGGCCACCGCCGGCGAGGAGGCAGCGTTGTCGGAGCTGATCGGCGCCGACCAGAGTTGCACACCGGTGGCCGCGTCGATCGCAAATACGCTGCCGAGTGCTGACCCGAAATACGCAATACCGTCGACTACGGCTGCTCCCGAAGGTGCGTCCGGCAAGTAGTTGTTCCCCGTGCACCACAGATTCGTCCCGTTGGCGGCGACGTAAGCGCAGAGGCCGTTTTGCGTGTCAATGTAGACCGTACTCTTGCTGACCGCCGGGGAGATCCCGCCTGAATTCGTGGTCCACAAGAGCTGGCCCGTTGCTGCGTCGAAAGCATTCGTCCCGCTATAGACAACGCTATCGACAACCGCCGGCGCGGTGAGTGAAAACGAGCCGTCCTGTGCCGACCAAAGCACCTTGAGTGCGCCCACATTCGTTGTATTCAGGATTTGCTCACGTGGATTAAATCGCCCGCCCTTCAGCGCGAACCCGAATTCGGACCAATTGCCGGAGGCGAGTGCAGCCGTTCCGGCCGAAGCGAGAAGCGCAACGCCCAGGACGGCGGAAACAACAGTTCGAAAACGGCGTGCAAGTCCTGAAGGGAAGTGAGGCGGCATTGGGTAATTCTCCTTTTGTCCGCTGATCGGGACGTGACCCTCAAGAGACTGCTCGCCATTCCTGTTTATTCCCGACGCGTTCAATAATTCTGCGACATCTTTCACAATGTGTTGCGCAACACTGATGGTGGCCTCACGTTCTCCCCAAAACAGGCGCATCACAAAGAATTCACCTGTGCATGTAACCGCCAGAACGTTCCTGACGAATGTAGCCCGGAAGGCTCTTCCGTGCCGGAGAAGGTTTATGCAGCGCATCGTGACCGTGATAAAAGTGCTTGCCGCGGTCGCGCTCCTTTCGGCGGCGAAGCCAGCGTTCCCCGCAAGTGCCGATGGCCGGAATTTGACGGTCGTCGAACTTTTTCAGAGTCAGGGATGTTCGTCCTGTCCGCCCGCCAATGCGAACGTAATCGCATTGAGCGATCGCCCCGGCCTTCTGACGCTGAGTTTCGGCGTCACTTACTGGGACCATCTCGGGTGGAAGGATACTTTCGCGTCTCCGCAATACACGGAGCGCCAGTGGGACTATGCGCGCGCTTTCCATCGCGATTCGGTCTTTACCCCTGAAGTCGTCGTGAACGGACGAGCCGATGTCGTGGGCCAGGATCGCGGCGAGATCGAAGCTCTAATCCATCGTGAAGCGCCCAGACACACCGCACCAGCTATTTCGATTGCGAACGATCATGTCCAGATCAGCTCATCGAACATATCTGCAACCAACGCCGATGTTTGACTGATCCGGTACGATCCGCGCATCGAGCAAGTGCCCATCGCGCGAGGTGAAAACGGAGGCCGCACGCTGCCGCACAAGAATGTTGTGAAAGAGCTGGTGAAGCTCGGCAGCTGGTCGGGCAAGGCAGAAACCTTCGCGATCCCGCAGACGCCACGCAGTGGCCTTCGTGCGGCCGTCCTCATTCAGCAAGGTCCCGGCGGCGCCATAGTCGCAGCAACGAGCAGTTGAGGATCAGCGCAGCAAACACGGCGGCGTCCACGCGCCGCGCACCGAAGTTCCACAAAATGTGGAGCGCCATCGGCCGCGGCCATGCGGCTCTTTCCAAGGAGAATCGAAATGCTACGTCATGCAAAAATCACGGGCCTTGCCCTCCTTTTGAGCGCAGGCGTTTCCGGCGCAGCGCTGGCGCCTTGAGCGTGGCGATTTCCCTGTTCGCCGATTACAGGATGATCCATGACCCGAATGGGGTCCTTCGACCTGCGAAATTTCGCTCTTCTCTCCGAAGCGCGTTGCGGGTTGCTTCCAAGGCCTTCAGCAGCGCGGCGGTGTCAGAACAGCTCTCAAAATGACGTTCGATCTCAGCAGCCGCGCTCGCGTCGAGCTCGCGGTCGAAATATTGGTGCATGCGCAGTGCATCATTGGACGACATGGCGAGGCGCTTCCACGTCGCTCTGCCATCTTTCCCTCAGCATGCCGCGTCCTCGTGCCAATCGCGACATGACAGTGCCGATCGGCGCACCCGCGATCTGGCTGATTTCGCGGTAGGACAAATCCTCCATTTCCCGAAGCACCAGTACCTCCCGAAACTCTTGCGGCAATTTTGCGACAACTTCGTGCAACTGTCGGCGTTCGTCGGTTCGAATCATGACCATCTCGGGATCGGGCTCGCCGACAACCCATACGGAGTCATCCGCCCCCAGTTCGTCATCAGACGGAAGCGGCTCACTGCGCCCGCGCCGTGACTGACCCGCTGCCGTGAGAAAACAGTTGCGGACGATCGAAAGCAGCCAGGGCTTCACATTGTCTCCCCTAAACGAGTCGAAGGCGCGAAAGGCTCGCATCATGGCGTCCTGCACGATGTCGTCGGCTTCCAGCGGCGGCCGCGCGAGCCATCTCGCAAGATTGTAAGCCGCATCGAGATGCGGAAGCACCTGGGCTTCAAACCGTCGGCGCCGATCATTCATTGCGACCACCTACAGTCGCTAGCGCCGCTGTGAAAAGCAACGCGATCCGACGCCCTCAAATCTGCGCGGGCATAAAGAAATGCGATGCAGAACAGGATGCTCGCGATGCCAAGACCGAACGTCGCCTGCAGCCGATACGCCGATCCAAATGGGCCATGCCGGGCGTGCGCGATTGGGCGGCTTTCGAGGAAGCCGGGGGCACGCGCTTTGCGGACGGCTTGAACACAAAGTCGGTGCGGTCCGCGGCGGCACTCCCCGATCCGATGAACCGCTGCGGGTCGTTTGCGGGGGCGATCGCCCACCAGCGTTTCGGCTGACTTTGCGCTTGCACCAAGAGCAAACATGATTGCGCCCCCCTCCGACCTTCACGACCGCGAGGTAGCGCCATTCGATAACAGCGTTAAATGGACGCCGGGTCCTTACTTTCGGAATTCGACATACCCTGAAATACCCCATGAAACCAAAGCGTTGCGCGAAGATATCCCGGGTCTGGTTGGCGCTCGGGCCTGCGATTATAGTCAAGTTGGAAGGGGAACACCTTGCAGCGGGCGGACGATGCTTCCCAACGGTTGCGCTTTGGGCTTTTTGAGGCCGATCTTCGTACCGGCGAACTGACCAGAGTTGGCAAGCGGATCAGACTGGAGGGGCAACCTTTTAAGCTGTTGGCGACGTTGTTGGAGCGACCGGGAGAACTGATCACCCGGGAAGAATTGCGCAGCCGGCTTTGGCCAACGACGACGGTCGACTTCGATCACGGCCTCAACAAGGCGATCAGCAAAATTCGTGAGGCCCTAAACGACTCCTCCGAGAATCCTCTCTTTGTTGAGACTGTTGCCCGCCGCGGCTATCGCTTTCTCGCGCAGGTGAGCGTCGTTCTCCCGCACCCGCGCGAATCTCCGCCCAGCGATCTGCCCGAGCCTCAAGTGGCGCGTCGCTCAAGGGTCGTTGGCCAGCCCAAAAGACTGAGCCGGAATCAGGTCATTGCATGGTCCCTCTCGGGTTTTGGTACCACCCTGGTACTTGCGGCAGGCCTGGTGTGGGCCCTCTATCCGAGGGAACCGGTCGACACCACGATTCACTCGCTGGCGGTGTTGCCGATGGCCAATCTTACTGGCGATAACCCCCACGACTATCTCGCCGACGGCATGACAGACGAACTGATCTCGCGCTTGGGCCAGATCAGCAGCTTGCGCGTCATCTCCCGCACATCGGTTATGCCCTACAAGTCCGGCCTGCCGCCCCTTCCGGAAATCGCCCGGACCCTTGACGTGGAAGCTGTCGTGGAAGGCACCGTGTTCCGGTCCGGCGACCAGGTCCGAATCAATGTCGAACTTGTTCGCGTGCCTGTCGACAAACGTCTGTGGGGCCATAGCTACTCCGGCAATTTGCGCGACACGCTGGCGCTGCAGGACAGCGTCGCTCGCGATATCGCCGATCAAATCCGTTCGACCTTGAACTTGCGGGAGCGTGCGGTCCTGCGCACGTCGACCAAAGTCGATCCCGGAGCGCTGAAATATTATCTCGAGGGCCGTTACTTCCTGGAGAAGCGCACCAGCGATGGCTTGCGGACGGCGATCAGCTATTTCGACAGCGCGATCCGCGCCGATTCGCGCTTCGCCGAGGCATATGCCGGCCTGGCCGATTCTTATGCGTTGTCCGGGGATTGGGAATACGGTGTTATTCCGCCCACCATCGCTTTCGAGCAAGCCAAGGCCAATGCCACCAAGGCTTTGGCGTTGAATGACAGCTTGGGCGAGGCCCACACTTCGCTTGCTTTTTCTCTGGATCTCTATGCCTGGGATTGGAAAGCAGCCGAAGCAGAGTTCAAGCGGGCGATCGAATTGAACCCCAGCTATCCGGCAGCGCATCTCTGGTATGCATGGCACTTGATCGAAACCGGGCGCAAGAGCCAGGGGATTGCCGAGTTGAGGAAGGCCAGGACACTTGATCCTCTGTCGCTGATCGTAGGCGCAGATCTGGCCGACGCGCTGTGTATCGATCACCGCTTCGACGAATCGATCCGGCAAAGCCAGAGGACGATCGCGATGAATCCACAGTTCGCAATCGCCCATTACGAACTCGGCCAGGCCTACGCGCAAAAAGGGATGTACGAAGATGCAGTTGCCGAATTCAAACAGGCGATCAGTTTTTCAGGGCACAACGGTCTGTTCGATTCCAATCTCGGATATGTTTATGCGATTTCAGGGCGGCCAGGGGACGCGAGGAAAATCGTCAGCGAGTTGCAGAACAGGCAAGATCGCGATCCTTCCGCATACGCGTACCTCGCTCTCGTGAATGTGGGTCTCGGCGATCGCGATGTGGCCTTTGTCTGGCTGAACAAGGCTTACGACGCGCGGTTCAATCCCTCGATCCTGCTCCGGCCGGCCTGGGACCCATTGCGGACCGATCCGCGTTTCAAGGATCTGTTGCACCGCATTGGCCTTCCGGGGTGATGGGCCCCGGATGAGGGTGGAGTTTGCTGCACCCTCTATCAACTCGATACGGCGAGAATGCCTCGATCATCTGAGCGCATACGTTAACTGTTACGATCCCGCCTGAGCACAAAGACAACAATCCCGTCGACATTCCCCGACGCCTCGGCGCCGCTGCCGTTGGAGGCCGGCTGCGGCGTTTCTCGGAACGCATCGATGAAGACTGTGCGAGAATCTATGCGGAACACGGCATCGATTTCGAACAGCGTTGGCTGACTGTGATGTACGTGCTCGCGCTGGAAGGCTCGCAACCAGTCGGCAGGCTGGCAGCCATGATCGGCATCAGCCATGCATCGGTAAGCGAGTCACGGAAATCTCTCCAAAAGGCTGGTCTCATTCTCGCGGAGACCGATACAAAGGACGCGCGCACCGTTCATCTGCGCCTGTCAGCCAAGGGCAAAAGGTTATTCGAGCGGGTGCGGCCAGTTATGGAGGTCCTCATGCGCGTGTCAGTGGAAGCCAACGAGGAAGCTGGCCGGCCGCTCGAAGCGCTCGACCGGATGGAAGTCGCGCTCAACCGTCAATCGCTCTACGATCGATTCCAAGCTCTCGCAGGGATGACGGAAAAATCCAGATCGTGAACAAAATACTGTGCGAGCTCGGGGGATCGATGCGCTTTTGCACCGAACCTACGGCCAGGTATTGATGGTTAGGGTTTGTTTTTTTTCTGCATCATAGCGCTGGCGCTGTTCAACCGCTTCTACATCATGCCGAGGCTCAGACGAAGCACCCAGGATCGCGCTTTGCTGCGCCTCTTGTGGCGGTCAATCGCCACCGAGCAGATTTTCGCTGTTCTGGTGGTCGCCAGTGTCAGCGTCCTCGGCACCCTGCCGCCCGCCTCGGATCCGGCCGCGATGACGATACAGCCGAAATAAGGCAAAGCCCCCCCATCCAGGCGGGAATAAATATCCCCGTGGCCGGGTCTTGGGGTATGTGACACCCGGAGACACGAATTGAGCGATAACGGGGGGCGGCAGAATGAGCGATCAGCGGGCGCGGTTCGAAGCGCAAGTGCTCCCGCACCTCGACGCGGCCTACAACCTCGCGCGCTGGCTCGCGCGGCCGCCGCTGGATGCCGACGACATTGTGCAGGATGCCTTGCTGCGCGCCTTTCGGGCTTTCGATTCGTTCCGGGGCGACAATGTGAAGCCCTGGCTGCTTCAGATCGTCCGCAATTGTTTTCTGACGGCAGCGGGTCAGGCGCGGCGCACGCGCAATGTGCCGATTGTCGAAGACAACCAGCCGGGCGCGGACGATCCCGCGTGGATATCCGACACGCCGGATCCGGAGTCGACCGCGATCCGCGCCGAGGAAAGCAGGCGGCTGGACGCGGTGATTGCCACGTTGCCACGAGAGTTTCGTGAGGTTCTGATACTGCGGGAGATGGAGGATTTGTCCTATCGCGAAATCGCCCAGATCACCGGCGCACCGATCGGCACCGTCATGTCGCGATTGGCCCGAGCGCGCGGCATGCTGAAGGAAAGATGGCTAAGCGACGTGGAAGGAGTCCGCCATGTCGTGCAGTGAAGCGTTGCGCGTGCATGCATATTTCGACAGCGAACTCGATGCCGGCGCGGCGGCCGAAGTCGAGCGTCACCTGGAGACCTGTGCCGATTGCGCCGCGCTGCTGAAAGATCTGGAAACCACGCGCAGCGCATTGCGGGAAAGCGCGCCCTATTATCGCGCGAGCGGTGAATTGCGGGAACGCATTGCCGATGTTCTGGACGATGAAGATGGCGATCGATCCCGGCGCCGGAAGAGTTGGACCGGTATATCGTTCCTGACGGGGGCGGTCAGCGGGGGCGGCGTAACGGCACTTGCCGCTGTGCTGGCGTTCTTTCTGTTGTTGCAGCCATCGCCCGATCTGCTGGTCGCCGATCTCACCAACGCGCATCTGCGCTCGCTGATGTCCGATCATGCGATCGACGTGGTGTCGAGCGACCGCCACACGGTCAAGCCGTGGTTCGCCGGACATACCGACGTCTCACCGCCTGCCGTCAATTTTGCAAGCCAGGGATACAGTCTGGTCGGGGGACGCGCGGACTACATCGACGGCCATAGGGCGGCCGTCGTGGTTTACCGGCACGGCAAGCACATCATCAATGTCTTTGCCTGGGCCACCGGCGACGAGCATTTGCCGGCTGAAGCCCTGCGCAACGGTTATCACCTTCTGTTCTGGAAGAGCGGAAACATCGCGTTCTGCGCCGTATCGGATGCCGGCCTCGACGAGATGAAAACGCTGACGCGGCTGATTCAGAATGCAGGGGCTCCCATCAGCCGGGAATAAATCGCGAGCGTTGCGAGTCCAGCCTCTCGAATCCAATGGAGAGGCTTACATGTCATCCGAAACTGAAATCGACACATCGCGTCGCGGCGCGCTGAAATGCCTGGCTTTTGGCGGTGCAGGCACGCTCTTCATGCTGTCGGGCGGCGTTCTGGCACCGCTCGACCTGGCCATGGCGGCGTCGAAAAGAACTGCGTCGGCCATGAGCGGCATTCCGTTGTTCCTGCAGATCAGCGACACGCATATCGGGTTCAACAAGGAAGCCAATCCCGATGTCGCCGGCACGCTGAAGCAGACCATCGACCTCATCAACGCCATGCCGGTGAAACCGGCGCTCGCCATTCATACGGGCGATATCACCCATCTTTCGAAGCCCCAGGAATTCGACGCGGCGGCGCAACTGATGTCGGGATTGAACATCAGCGAACTCCACACCGTACCCGGGGAGCACGACGTCACCGACGGTATCGGTACCGAATATTTCAGCCGCTTCGGCAAGGCCTCTGCAAACAAGGGCTATTACAGCTTCGATCACAGCGGCGTGCATTTCGTTGCGCTCGTCAACGTGATGAATTTCAAACCCAACGGGCTCGGCGGATTCGGCGACGCGCAGCTCGCCTGGCTGGAACAGGACCTGAAGGGACGTTCATCGAGCACGCCGATCGTCGTGTTTGCCCATATGCCGATGTGGACCATCTACGAGCCCTGGGGCTGGGGGACCGGCGACGCCGATCAGGCGACGAGCTATCTGAAGCGGTTCGGTTCCGTCACCGTATTGAACGGCCACATCCATCAGATCGTGCAGAAGGTGGAAGGTAACATCACCTTCCATACCGCGCGATCGACCGCCTACCCGCAGCCCACGGCCGGCGTCGGCCCGGGGCCCGGACCGCTCAAGGTTGCAAGCGATCAGCTTCCCAAAATGCTGGGCATCACCAGCATCAAGGTCCTGGCTCATCCGCTTTCTGCTTCGCTGACCGATACGACGCTCGGCTGAGCTTCGCCCAACACGCTCCAAGGACAACTCACATGTTTATGAAAACATCCGGCCGCAATCTCATCGGCGCCCTCGCAGCCGCGATGCTGTTCGCCGCCGCTCCGATATCCGAAATCGGCATTGCGGGCGCAAGCGAGCCGAATACGGTCGTCATGAAGAATTTCGACTTCTCGCCCATGTCGCTGACGGTCAAGGCTGGTACGTCCGTGACCTGGCAAAATATGGACGGCGAGCCTCACACGGTCACCAGCGTGGACGGCCTGTTTCGCTCGGGCGCACTCGACCAGAACGACAAATATACATTCAAATTCGCCAAACCCGGCACTTACAAATATCTCTGCTCGATCCATCCCAGAATGATGGCCGCGATCATTGTGAAGTAAGCGCTGCCTGAGTCTTTCCTCACGCCGCGTTCGACGCAGTCGTGAGACCGCATGGGCGATCCGTTGCCCCAGGCCCCCCCCAAAGCAACGGCCGCTCTACAGTGGACGGGACGCCAGCCCCTCGGCGTCCCGTCCACGCCTTGCGCCGACTGCGCTGACACAGAGAACCACTGGTATCGAACGCTGTTCCCGCACAAGCGGGACGGCCAACGCCCCAAGCACGACCGACCGAAGGAGAGTTTCATGGGTACGCTCAGCATCTGGCACATTTTGATTCTGGCCGTGGTCGCGCTTCTGCTGTTTGGCGGGCGCGGCAAGATTTCCGACCTGATGGGCGATGTCGCCAACGGCATCAAAGCCTTCCGCTCTGGACTGAACGACACGGAGCAGGTTCCTCCGCAGTCTCGCGCGATTGCGCCGGAGCAGGAATAAATCAGCGCGCGCCCGGGTCTTGTTTCTGACGATGTCACTACAATCAAACGGAGACCCGCTCATGCGTCATTTGGCTTGCACCACTCGCGACAGCGCCGAATCCGGCGCTTCGGATCCGGAGCCGCTCCGAAAGACGGCCGACCTGCATCGGTCCGGAGTGGAGCCCGTGCGCGAGTTCGGGCGCAGTGGCGCCGGTGAGGACAAATGTCCGCTGCGCCTCGATGATTTCGCGCGCGACCATAAGATAAACGAAGCGTCCAGCCGGATTCGGTTGCGCGCCCGTCGAGCGGTCGGACTTTTGCTCACCTTCACGACTCTTGGGGCGGCGTGGGCCATTTTGACGCTCGCGTAGATACCTCAATCGTTGGCGAAGCCGATCGTGGTTCAACCGGTCGGCACCCACACTTTCAATCAGGAAACACACAATGACCATACAGAATATCCTGGACCGCAAGGGCAGTAAGGTATTCACGATTCGTCCGGCCGCGACGGTCAAGAATGCCGTCGATCAGATGCGCGAACGCGGCGTCGCGGCACTGGTTGTGAAAAGCGGTGATGCGATTGTTGGCATCGTGTCGGAGCGCGACGTCGTGAATGCTGTTTCGCGTTTTGGAGAACATGCGCTCTCCATGACCGTGAAGGACGTCCTGACCCTCACCATCATTACGATCGCGCCTGGCGACAGCATCAAGCGTGCGATGAATCTCATGACGCGTCACCGCGTTCGGCAACTACCCGTGATCGCGGACGGAAACCTCGCAGGCATCGTGAGCGTCGGCGACATCGTCAAGCAGAGGCTGGACGACCTTGAAACAGAATCGAACGTCTTGCGCGACGTCTACATCGCAGCGCACTGATCGGCACCGAGTCTGCATTCTCACACATGCGAGAGAACTCCATCTCGAGCCATGATATTGTTGTCATGGAAAGCTGCTTTCCCGAACCCAGAGATGACGGGGTCGTGCGGTTCAGCTATGTCGCGATCTTCTTTCACTGGGCCGTTGCCGCGCTGATTCTTGCCAATATCCTTATCGCCTGGCAGTTCCATTCGGTCCATGGCGTGCCTGGATCCGCTATCCTTCAAATTCACAAATCCGTCGGAATCACCATCCTTCTTCTGGGTGCGCTGCGTCTGATGTGGCGCCTGCTCAATCAGCCGCCGCCGTTCGCGATCACGATGCAGGCCTGGGAGAAGGGCGCGGCGAAAATCGAGGAGCGGGGTTTCTATTTCATCATGTTTGCAATGCCGCTCACCGGATGGGCAATCGTATCTGCTTTGGGTCTGCCGACGCCGATCATGTTGTTTGGTGTCGTGCATCGGCCGTATATCCCTTGCCTCGGCACTCTTCCCTTCGACCAGATACTTCGCATGTACGGTCTTTCCGCTGGGGCCCACCACCTTCTCGCCAGGATTACGTACGCGCTGTTCGCTCTGCACGTGCTTGCCGCGCTGCGGCACCAGTTCCTCAAGCGCGACGCTGTCCTCGGGCGCATGATCCCGTTACTGGCGCGGCGCAGGACCGTCGTCGGCCTGCGGAGTTCTTGAAGGGTTTTCGGAGTCGGCGTTGGAATACGCCTCGCGGCAGCCTTGGCTGAGCGGGAATATATCGGCGGCCGCGCGGGTCTCCTTCTTGACGATGCAGCCTAAAACCAAACGGAGACGCGCTCATGTCCAATTTCACCCGCTCCATTCGCAGCCATGCAAAACCTCACACGTCCTATTCGGTGCCGTCGTGGAAGGCGGCAACAATCATGGGTGTTCTGGTTCTGGCAGGCTTCGTTGCCCGAGCCGATGCCGCACCCAACGATCACGACTTTCCGGCCTCGGACCAACTCGCCCAGGCTCAGGAGATTTGCGAGATCGTTGTTCGCGTGCAGCCGGACGACGAACATTTCGAAGGCTGTGTCTCAAGTCTTAAGGGTTCGCTGGAGAGCGTCAGCCGCGAGCACGCTGTTGTGCACGCCCGGAACAAGTGCTTCGCACAGGGTCTTAAGCCCGGCAGCTCAGATCTGGCTGTGTGCCTCCTGCAAGCGGCCGATGCAACGCCCAGCTCCGACATGATGAACGCGCCGATTCAGGTGAGTCAGCTGATCGACACAGGGGAAGTTCCGACATCGGCCAGATCCGACTTCTCCGCCTCGTTCGACGCCGTCCTGCAAAGGGAACAGCAGGCCTGCGCGAGGCTCGGCCTCGATCCGGCTTTTGGCGCCTTCGCAAACTGCGTTGCGGACTTGCAGGACACGCTCCAGAGGACTGATTTCCCGGCGAACCAGTGATCAAACGTCGGCGGCTTGCGTTTGCCGGTTGCGGGCGCCCGGTGCGCTCGACCATGAACGCGAAATTCAGCGAGATTATGGAAACATGTCGGCAGCCACCGTGCTCTTCGTTCTCGAAAAAACAATTCGAGTGGGCCTGCCCCATCGTGCCGTGCTCACAGCCATGGGACCCGGTTTCACTGCGAGTTGCGCCTCGCTGACAAGAGTTGTTTGATCGGCGCAATCTGCCTGCCTGGTTTACGCACCCTACTCCGGCGCGGGGCCCTGGCTGGCGCGAACAAGGTCGGCGGGGCGCATCCATTTCTTGAACGCGGTCTGCACGTCTGTGGGCGTGAGCGCGATGTAGTGCTGTGCGGCCACGACAGGCTCGTCGAGCGGCAGGTTCAGGTCGCGGCGCTCGGCGAAAGCACGTGCGATCTCGTTGACACTGGATTCGGCGAGCGGCATCTCGCGCAGGAGAATTGCCTTGGCGCGCGCGAGCTCACTGGCGCCGACAGCCGCGGTCTGCATCCGGTGCAAATCCTCGGCGGCAATCGCGCCGGCGCGCTTCACCTTGTCGGGATCGCTCGCATAATTGACCAGCCAGATGCTCCGTGTGCGGCCGGACTGCAGCGTGGAATTCACCGAATAAACGAGACCGCTCGTTTTTCTCAGATCGATGCTGAGCCGCGAGGCGTAGAAGCCGCCCGCCAGCACCGCATTGCCGAGCGCGAGCGCATAATAGTCGGGATCGGCACGCGTCATGGACAGCGTCTGAGCGAGATAGACATTGTCCTGCACGCGGCTCGCATCGGGCACGGCAAAAGTGGCCGCAATGTTTGGCGGTGTCGGAGGCAGGTCGGTATCCGGTTTCGTCCCGCTCGCCGTCCAGCCGCCGAAATATTTTTCGGCAACAGCTTTGGCTTCCGCCGGATCGACATGGCCGACGACGATCAGCGTCGTCAGGTCGGGCCGAAACACGGTCCGGTAATAGGCGCGCACGTCGTCGAGCGTGAGCGCCCGAACCGATTCCGGCGTCGCCTCGCGAAGCGACGGATCGTTTTTGGGAAACAGGCCGGCGCGCAACGCGTGGTAAGTGAGATGCGCGGGACTGCGCAGCGTCGCGGCCGCGATCTGCGCCACGCGCTCGCGAACCACGGCGAAGGCCTGTTCGGGCAGGCGCGGATGCAGCTGGTTGTTTGCGAGCAGCGCGGTTCCGCGGTCGAAATCCTTCGTCAGCACCTGGACCGAAAAATCCGTCCCCGGCTGCTCCTGCGCGCCTATGCGATCCAGGGCCTCCTGATAGGCGAGGCGGTCGAGCTCCTCAGTGCCGTAGGGAAGGAGCTGGTTCAGCACGTCGGCGACGCCTTCCTGACCTTTTGGAGTCTCGGTCTCGGGGCGGTTGCGGATATGGCCGTAGACCGTAATGGTGTCGCTCACAGTCTCGGGCTGCACGATCAGTGTCATGCCGTTCGGGAGCGTGCTGACGACGGGAGAGAGCGTGGACCGTGGCGCTTCGAGACGGCTGAGCGCCGCTTCGGCCCATGACGGCAACGTGGTGGGCACCGCCTCGCCGAGCGCGATGTTCTCCTGTCCGCCGTAACCGCCGGCCGAGGCGACAGGTGCGCCGGAGCCTTTGGGATTGAGGATCGCGGTCGAGATCCTGTTCATGTCGAGAATTTTGCGCGCGACGCGGTCGACATCGGCCACCGTCACTTTCTCGATGCGGACAAGATCGTCGTCGGGCGAGCGCAGGCCGTAAAGCGCCACTGCGTCGGACCACACGCTTGCGAGATCGGCGATCGAATTCTTCTGGAATTCCGCTTCGCGCCTTTCCTGCAGCTTCGCCGCGTCGACGAGCTCGGGCGTAACACCGTCCTTCGCGACATGCGTGAGAATTATTTTTACTTCGTTTGCGATCGCCGTGGGATCGCTGCCGGCGGGAAACCGCACATAGGCGTATGCCACGCCCGCTTTCGGTAGCGCGTCGAGCGCGAAACTCGCATCGCTCGCCTCGCCTTTGGGAACCAGGCCGTAGAGATCGAAGCGATGGTTGCTCAGCACATCGGAGAGCACTTCGAGCGCGGGGAAATCCTTGCTGTCGAGGCCGGGAGTGCGCAGCGCTACCAGCAGCGTGCCTTCGGGCTCGTCGGTGTCGGCGCTGAGATTGAGCGAAGGCGCAGCACGCAGCACAAATTTCGGCTTCGGCGGCAGCTTCTTCGGCTTGATCGTGCCGAAGAGAGATTTGATTTCCGACAGCGTCGCCGTCGGATCGACATCGCCAACGACGATCAGGATCGCGTTGTTCGGCGCATACCAGGCATCGTGAAAGTTCTTGAGCATCGCGCCGGTCGTCTTGTCGAAGGACGGCCGCGTGCCGAGCGCATCGTGTTCATAGGGCGTTCCCGCAAACAAAGCTGCGCGCAATTTCACATAGAGGACGTAGATTGGATTGGAGAGGTCTTGCGCCACTTCCTGTTCGATGGCGCCCCGCTCGACATCCCAGTCCGCCTGGCGGTCGAGCACGTCCTGCATGCGCGCCGCCTCGATGTGCAGCGCCACGTCGAGATAGCCGGCAGGAACGGTGTAGAGATATTGCGTCAGGCTCTCGCGCGTGTTGGCATTGAAGTTTCCGCCCATCTCGCTGCCGATATCGGCGAGCTGATCGGCGGTGAGGCCGGGGCTGCCACGGAACATCATGTGCTCCTGTGCGTGCGCGGTTCCTGGAAAGCCAGCCGGCGTTTCGTCGGAGCCTGCGAGATAATTGACGGCGGTCGCAGCGACCGGCGCCAGCGTGTTGCGCACGATGATGACACGCAGGCCGTTCGCGAGCGTCGCGCGGAGCACATTGCCCGCATCGGTGGGCGCAGCCGGTTGCGCCGGCCCGGCGAAAGCCAACAAAAGACACGCCGCAAGCGCGCCTGCGATACGAGGCGCCAGGCGCCGCGGTAATTCAATCATGCTGTCTCCGGAGCAATCGGGTGCGCGTCAATCGCAAATTCTGGCCCGCGTTGCAAACCACACGTGCGGGGTTGTCCGGGCATTGTATTCGGACAACCCGAACGCTCACGTGCTTTGTCATCAATATGAATTCACCCCCGGCGCGTGACACGAAGATGTGAGCAGGATTTGCGCCTTATCCTCCCCAATATGGGGAACCCTCCGGTCCGCGCGGGGAACCCCTTGGAACGCTCTCCAACGTCTGGCGTTCGCGATTGGCGGGTTTCAGGAACATGCGGCGGGAAGAGCGCTGGACCAATGGATCAGTCAGTGGAATCCCTTCCGGTTGAGCAGCGGATCGCGCGTTACCGGGAAATGGTCGCTGAAGCGTTGCGGCTCGCAAACGATGCACAAGATCAGGAGGTCCGCATGCACCTTCGCGAAGTCGCGGCAGTTTGGGCTGCGTTGGCGGACAAAGCCGAACGGGAGCAAGCGGAGCGCACTCAGGCCGCTGGTTCAGACTCCAAGTCTGACGACGAGACGCGAGCCTGGATGAAGGATTGAGGGGCGACCACCCACCACGCGTCCCGCATATTGGCGGCCACAAAAACGAACCCCGCCATCCAACCGGACGGCGGGGTTCGGAAACGTTCAACGGAGACATCCAGCCCTCGCAAAACGTCGCGAGAGCGTCACAACATGTCACGGAGAGTCCTAAGGGCCAGTTAACAGCCGCTGGAGCCCATTAACCGGGGTGAACCGCCCATCTCGCGTTGCGCGTCTTTGCCAGTCCGGACTGCTTCGCTCTTCGCCTCAAGCTGCCCCCAGGATCATAGCGATCTGTCCCGCAACGGCCTGATGGTCAGATCGTGGCAAGCCTTCGGCGGTCACAAATGCCGGCGCGCGATCGTGCCGGCAGAGAGGGCTTGGCGGTGTTCGGAAGCGCCTCGCGGATCATGCGTAGGAGTTCGTAGAACACCGAGCGCGCAAGAGCGTGACTTTACAGATAGTAATCGTATTCGGCGGGAGGAATGGCGCGGCGGAGACGTTCGGTCTCGATGCGCTTTGTTTCGCGATAAAGTTCGAGCGTGCGGGCGCCGAAATAGGCGGGAAGAGTTTCTGCTTTGGCGAGCTTGGCCAGCGCATCATCAACAGTGAAGGGAAGCGCCGTGTCGGGTTCTCGCGAAACGTTACCTTTGGCGGGCTCTCCCGGATCGATCTTCTTGAGCAGGCCGTGATGGGCGGCTGCCAGCACTGCGGCGAGTGCGAGATAGGGATTGGCGTCGGCGCCCGAGGCGCGGTGTTCAATGCGGCGCGATGCGTCCGGCCCCGCGGGCACGCGCATTCCGGCGGATCGGTTGTTGACGCCCCAGCTGCGGTTGACGGGGGCGAACATGTCGGGCTGGAAGCGACGATAGGAATTTTGGTTGGGCGCGAAGATCGCCATCGATTCCGGCATCAGCGCCTGCATCCCACCGATCGCGTGGCGCAATTGTTCCGAGCCTGCTGCGTCGGGGCCCGCGAAGATGTTGCGGCCATCGCGATCGAGAATCGAGAGATGAATGTGCAGCCCGTTGCCCGCGCGCTCTTCATAGGGCTTGGCCATGAAGGTGGCGTCGAAGCCCACCGAACGCGCCGCCTCCTTCACTACCTGCTTGAGGAACGTCGCGTGATCGGCAGCGAAGCGCGCGTCCTTCTGGTGCTTCAGATTGGCCTCGAACTGGCCAGCCGCATATTCCTTGCTGGCGGCGCTCAGCGGAACGGCCTGCTTGCGCGCGGCGGCGGCGAGCGCGGAAAGAAATGCCTCGTAGCGGTCGAGATCGTCGAGACCGAAGACGGACACCGCGCGTTCGCGCGCGCCGCTTCTGGGATCCAGCGGCGGCTGCGGCGCGCGATGATCGAGGCGGTCGCGATCAAGCAGATAGAATTCGAGCTCGAGAGCAGTGACTGGAACAAGACCGAGATCGCCAAAGCGCTCGAGCACGCGCTCGAGCACGGCGCGCGGCTCACCGGGATCGGGAACGCCCGCGGCGTCGCGCAGCGACATCAATATCTGCGCGCGGGGCGGCCCTTCCGCCGCAACGCGCGACAGCGTGCCAGGCAGCGGCCAGGCGGTGCCGTCGGGATCGCCGTCGCTGAAGCCCAGCCCAAAGGCGTTGGTCATCTCGCCATGCGCGTCCATCAGATAGATGGAGTGGGGGATGGCCATTCCGTGGGAGAATAGATGTGCGGCTTCCCCGATGGGGAAACGTTTGCCGCGCAGCGCGCCGCAGAGATCGGGGATCACCGCATCGAGGAATTCGAGGCCGGGCTGGCTTTGCACAACCGCGTTGAACTGTGTTTCGGCCTCCGCGACAAAAGCCGGGCGCGGACTCTCCGCAACGGAAATGGGATTGTTCATGCAGCGCCTGATTCACGCTTCCACGAAGATGGGAGCAGCAATGGGCAGGAAGGGCAAGCGCACGAGCATTGCGTCGACGCGCGAAAACGCGCCGCGGCCACGCGCCGGCGGCATTGTGAGCGAGACGGAGCGGGCGGGCAGAGCCTCACCTTCGTCGATCAGCGCCAGCGCAATCGCGCGCCTGAGCGCGGGCGAATACGCGGAATAGAGCGTATGGCCGATGGTCCGTCCGCCCGCCTCGATGGGCGTATACGGCGCGGGCCATTGCGATTCGATTTCGAGCCCCATGAGCGAACGTTGCTCGTATGGTCCGCGGATATACGCAGAACGTCCGTTGAACTGCACGTGCTTCTCATCGATCAGCGGCGCAAGCCCCAGCATGCGCGGAAGGGGCCCCTTCGCATCCTGGTCGCGCGCCGACGCGAAGTCGCGGCCCGAAATCGGGATCCCGCTTTCGAGATCAAGCACGTCCATCGCAGAGAGTCCGATGGGCGCCAGCGCGTGGGCCCCACCGGCCTGCACGAGCCCGTCCCAGAGCATGAGCGCGTCGCGAGGCGCGCACCAGATCTCGTAACCGTGCCCCCAACGCGAAAGCAGGAGTTGGCGGCCATGCCAGTTGCGCGGCGCGATCGCGAGCGGCGCGATATGCGCGCCGATGCCGGCCGCAGCGAGGACCGAAGCGGCGCCCGGGCCAACCAGCGCGAGCCCGCATTGCGCGGTGGCAATGTCGCGGCAGGAGACGTCGAAGAGCCGCGCGGCGCGCGCGATCCAGTCGAAATCGCCTTGCGTGGCAACGACGAGGTAGCTGTAGGTCGTCAGCCGCGCGACGATTCCCATTCCGCGCAACGCGCCCTCATCGTTGAGCCAAGCGGTCTCCATGCTCTCGCCGGGCAGAAGCTGCGCCGCATCGCGGGTGAAGAGCCGCGATGCGCAATCGCCGGCGCGCGCGCCTTCGAGCAGCAGGCGCGAACGCCAGGACACGTCGGCCATCGCTGCCCCTGCGCGGACGCCGAGCGCTTCCGCCTCGGGATCTCCATACGCATCAGCAAGCGTAAAGCCACCCCGTGTGCGCCACGCATTGCCGCGATTTGCCGTCGCCACGCGCGCATGAAACGGTGTGGCACGGAGCGTCACGAGCGCGCCTTCCGCAAAGCCAGCGCGACCGCGATGCGGGCGGCGCGTGCCGAGACGGCTGGCACGGGCTCGGCGTCGCGGCCACAGAGAAAGAGGCCGGCGATGGGCGTCGCGATGCGGGCGCGCCAATCAGCGAGCAGCCGCTCGAGCATGCGCTCATGTCCGCCATGGTCTCCAAAGCGTCTGAGACTCTCATCGGGTGTCAGCATCTCCATGGCGACGACGAGGCGCGAGAATCCGGGTAGAACATTATCGAGCGCCGCAATGACGCGCGCGCCGAGACTTTCCTTCATGCGTCGCCAACCTCCTTCCGGCATTGCGGGCACCGGCCGCACAAGAACGCTCATCACGTGCTGGCTCATCGGCGCGAGCTGCGGATCGGAAGCGCTGGGGATCACGAATTCGAGCGTCAATTCTTCGGGCAGTTGTCCCGCGCGGGATGCGGCATGCGCGGCTTCATAGACTTCGAGCTCCTCCGCAAGAACGAAGCGGCCATTCGGAGGCACTGCGACTCCGGCGAAGGAAGGCCACGCGCTCAGTCCAAAGACGACGCTTGCGCAAGCTGTCTGCGCCATCGTCGAACGAAGCGCGTTCCATTCCGCGAGGCCGAGCTTCTCGCCCTTTGCGAGAGCGACAAGCGTCGTGCGGCGTGACAACGTCGAGAGAACGAGCGGCGCCGCAATCGGCCGGCCGCATGCCATGCGCACGCCGCTTACCTTGTCGTTCTCGACCATGATCTCGGTCACACGGTCGCCGGTGCGGATGCGCGCACCCGCGGATTCCGCCGCGGCTTCGAACACGCGCGCGAGCGCGCCCGGCCCTCCCCTGGGGCTCGCGACTGCGTTCTGTATGCCGCACATTTCCTGGGCCGCGCACCACAGCAGCAGCAGCGAAGAACCCGCAGCATCAGGCGACATCGCCGAAGCGTCGAACGCCAGCGTCGATTTCACGGCCTCGGATTCGAACCAGGAATCGAAAAAGGCGCGCGTGCCCTGGCGTTCGAAACGGTCGAGCCCTTCGGGCACGCTGATGCCGGGGACCAAAGGCTCCCACCAATGCGCGCGCATCGCCCAGCCAAAGGCGAAACTCTCGCGCCGGAAGCGCGGCCAGCTCTCGGCATCGCGCCTCGCAAGCAGCGCGAGATTGCGCATGGTGGCACGCGTGTCGCGCGCGATGACAACATGCCGTCCGTCGCTCCGCAGCCCGACAAGCGGCATGTCACAGACGGCAAATTCCAGGCCATGTCGCGCGAGCTTTAGCTCCCGCACCACGCGCGGATCGAGCGCATGAAACGCGTGCGTCGCGAGGGGGGCCTCGAAGCCGTGGCCGAGCGGCACGGTCTCGCACACGCCGCCGACGGCGGGTCGCGCTTCGAGTACCACGACGCGCTTGCCCGCACGCGCGAGATAGGCGGCCGCCGCGAGCCCGTGCACGCCTGCTCCGATCACGATCGCGTCGGCCGCCGCGTTCACGCGAGTCTCCGGAAATCTGCGAGCACGCATTGCGCGGCCGCCGCGCCCGCAGCACAGGTGCCAAGCAGGCTTGCCGATGCCGAACGGCCTCCGAGATAGAGACCTTCGATCGGCGTGCGCGGGCATTCGGGCCACGGCCGCAACTCGAAAAGCTGATCTGGTGCGATCTCACCACCATCGAGATCGCCTTCGCTCGCGCCGAGCGCTTCCTCGATGTCGCCCGGAACGATCACTTCCGCGCCGAGCACGGTCGCGCTCACACCGGGCCAGACCGACTCCGCGGCATCAAGCGCTCGCCCGCGTAAGCCTGCACGCCGCTCGTGCGTCCATGCGCCGTCGAACAGGCGAAACGGCACCGAGCCGAGCGTGACCGTCATGACCGCGGCGCCGGGCGGCGCAAGCGAGGGATCGAGCGCGGAGGGCACGCGCAGAACCTCCTGCGCTCGCGCGCTCATGCTGCCGGCGCGCCACGCGGCATGGGCAGCTGCAAATCCGTCCATATCCGGCTGCACATGCACGGGCACACGCAGCGTCTCGGGTGTCGCGTGTTCGGGTTGTCGCGCCAGCGCGAACAGAACCCGCGCCATCGCGCCCGCGAAACGAAAACGGCCGGCGCTCTCAATGAGCGGTCTCGGCAATATGTTCCAGGGAAAAAGCGACAGGAAAGTCTGTTTCACGTCGAGCGTCGAGATCACTGCGCGCGCTTCGTGCGCGCTTCCGTCGGCGAGCACGATCTGAAGGTTCTTGCGGCTCACACGGCGGATTTCGCTCGCTTCGAGCCCCAGGGCGATCTCTGCGCCAAAAGTCTTCGCCGCATCGAGAAGCGCTTCGGCGAGACGCGCATGACCGCCCACCACGATCCCGCCGGAGCCGAGACCTGGCGCGAGCAGATGAGCCGCGCTGCCTTCGCGGAACGGATCGCCCGCGCGCCCTGCAAGAACAATCGCCGCCAGATGCGCCGCATCGCGTGGATTGTCGACGGATTGCTCGATCAAATCTGCAAGCTGCTCGGTCGCCGGCTCCGCTTGCGGCCACGCCGCAGATGAGCTCCGGCCGGGATAAAAGGCGAAGTGCATCGGCGAGCGCCTCTTGGGCTCCATCGCGCGTGCAACGCCCAGCGCGGCTGCATCGGCACAGCGCCGCAGCATTCTCGCCGAGAGTGCATCCGAGCGGAGGTCGATTTCGCTTGTTACATCGGGCCAGATCGCCAGTGAGCGATGAAGCGGCATGAAGATCGCGCCACGCCGCGAGATATCCAGCGCCCAATGAATGTGTGCGGGAACGGGCGGCAACTCGTCCGCGTAGAGCGAAGCGCGGAAGCCCGGATGGAACTCGAGTGTCGCAAGACGGCCGCCCACGCGCTCGGCGCGCTCGATCACGATCGTCCGGGCACCGAACCTTGCAAGCAGTGCGGCGGCAGCCAGTCCTTCCGCACCCGCGCCGATGATTGCTGCGTCGTACCCCAACGCATTCCCGCCCTTCGACTGTCCCCACGGTTAACGCGCGTGGCGCCGGCGCCCATCGAAACGATGGCCGACGAACGTGTCGAAGCTACGATAGCGGCAGGAAAACCAAGCGGGAACCGCTCCGCCGGAGCAATTCCCGCCTTTGGTTAATGCGCGAGGGAAACTTTGACTAAAGTACGCCGCGCTTGTGTTCGCCGATGACGATGCGACCAGGACTGAACGCCGCTTCGAACACCGGAAGCGCACGCCGCGGCTCCGCGCCTCCGCACATGAAGACGTCGAAGGCCGCGTAGCCGCGTTCGGGCCAGGTGTGGACGCTGATATGGCTCTCGGCGAGAACGGCAACGCCGGAGATGCCGCCGCCCTCCGTGAACCTGTGCAGATGAATGTGCAGAAGCGTCGCTCCCGCAGCTTCTACGGCATCCTTCAGCGCCTGTTCGATCCGATCGCGATCGTCGAGATGCTTGGCGTCCCATAGATCGATGATCAGGTGACTGCCCGCATAGGTCAGCCCATTCTTCGTGATGAAGTGATCCTTGCGGTTCACATCCCCAGGGGGAATAGGAACCGGGACGGTCCTCGCCGGAGCGCGCACCCTATGAGGCCGAACTCCATTGATCGCCGCCAAACCGAGTCCGAGTTGAGCCATCCTGGCACCTACCCTCTCAGAGTGTTGACACAAGTGGCGCCCCTCACCTCGCGGATCGGGGCACCGCTAAGACGAAAGCGGCGGGCGGAAGGGACACTTCCGCCACGCCGCTCGGTTCCGCTGCCGGAACTTCCGAAATATAGGCCCATCGTCCCGCCATGCAAGAAATTTGTCACCCAATCGTCAATTTTTCCTGACGCCGCCAGCACTGTCACAATCGGTGGCGGCTCTCATTGGACAGAGACAGGCACGGGTCCTATATCGGCGCGCTCTCTCGCGCGGGTGAAATATGCCGGGCTTCTTCAAGGAACGATTGCACCAAGGCTACGCGCAGACGATGAAGCTTTCGGGCGCGCCGCTTGCCGAAGAGAAGAGCAGATATCAGCGCATCCGCATCTTCGACACTGTGGCGAACGGGCGCGTGCTGGTGCTCGACGACATCGTGCAGCTCACCACGCGTGACGAATCCGCCTATGCCGAGATGCTCACCCACCTGCCGCTCCTCGAGCACGGCCGCGCCAAGCGCGTGATGATCGTGGGCGGCGGCGATCTCTCGATCGCCGACGAGGCACTCAAGCACAAAGGCGTGAAAGAAGTCGTGCTGGTCGATATCGACGGGCGCGTCGTGGAGCTGTGCCGCGAGCATTTCGACGCCATCAACCGGAAAGCCTTTGCCGACCGGCGGCTCAAGATCGAGATCGCCGACGCGTTCGAATATCTCGGGCGCGCCCAATCGAAAGGCCGCTTCGACCTCATCGTCGCCGACCGGCCCGATCCGGTCGGCCCCGGCAAGGCGCTGTTCGGAGAGTCGTTCTACGCACGCGTGCGAGCGGCGCTGGCTCCCGCGGGATTCGCGACATTCCAGACGGGCGTGCCGTTCTATCAGCCGCACGAAATCACCGACGCGCTCGCGGAGCTCCGCGGCGCGTTTCCGCGATCGGGCCTCTATCTGACAGTGGTTCCGACCTATATTGGCGGCTTCATGGCGCTCGTATGGGCGGGAAACGGCAAGAGTCTCGGAACGCCCGCCGGCGTGAAACGCGCGCGCGCAGGCTTCGCTGCGGCAAGACTCAAAACAGACTACTACAATCCCGACATGCACGCCGCAGCGTTCGCGTTGCCGGAGTGGATAAAGCGGCTTGTGCCGTAGGCGAGACGTGCGTCAGCCTAGAGCGACCGTCGCTTCGATCTCAACCTGGGCCTGGTCTTCGATCAATCCGCTGACTTGGACAATCGACATTGCGGGAAAATGTCGCCCGATGATTTCGCGATAAGCGGCGCCGATCTCGGCTCTTCGCGCCCTGTACGTCTGGCGGTCGGTGACATACCAGGTGAGGCGAACAATCCTGTCAGGACGTGCACCAGCTGCCTCCACGACGGTCCGAACGTTTTGCAGCGCCCGGCGAATCTGCTCGACAAAATCCGGCGAAAAATGTCCAGCTTCGTCCCATCCCACCTGGCCCGAGACGAACAGCAGCTGTCCTTCCACGACGCCATTCGAATATCCGCTCGGACGCGGCCAGCCTTCGGGATTGACGATTTTCACGGCACGGCTCTCTCATCGTCGCGCAGAAGATATCGCTGCACCTTGCCCGACGGATTGCGTGGCAGCGCGTCGAGGAATTCGATTGTGCGGGGATATTTGAACGGCGCGATGTCGCGCTTGACGAAATCCTGGATCTCGCGCGCAAGATTGGGCGTGCGCACCTGTCCCGGCTTGAGCACGACGAAGGCCTTGACGATCTGGCCGCGTCCGGCGTCGGTGGCAGCCACGACGGCACATTCCAGAATGGCAGGATGCCGCAGCACGGCTTCCTCAACTTCATATCCCGAAATGTTGTAACCGGCAGAGACGATCATGTCGTCGGTGCGGCTCTGGAACCAGAAACACCCATCCTCGTCCATCGTGCAGGCGTCGCCGGTGATATTCCAGCCACGGTGTACGTAGGATTCCTGGCGCGGATCGTCGAGATAGCGGCAACCCGTAGGTCCTTTGACGGCAAGCCGCCCGATCTCGCCCGGCGCCGCAGGTTCGAATGCGTCGTTCAGCACGGCGGCGGTGTAACCGGGTACCGCGCGCCCCGTTGAACCCGGCTTCGCGTCCGACAGCGGACTGGAGACGAAGATGTGCAACAGCTCGGTCGAACCGAGCCCGTTGACAATCCCTCTGCCGGTTGCGGACTCCCAGTCACGAAACGTCGAGAGCGGCAGATGCTCGCCGGCAGACACGAAGCACCGCACATGCGCTAGATCTCGTTGCAACGCACCTTGCGTCATGGCGCGGTAGGCGGTTGGCGCGGTCATCACCACGCTCGGGCGATATTCCGCGATGCAGTCGAGAAGCTGATCGGGCGAACAGGAAGGCAGAAGAACAGAGGCACCCCCACAGCGCAGCGGAAAGACGAGATGGCCGCCGAGACCAAAGGTGAATGCCATCGGCGCACTGCAGAGGAACACTTCGTCTGCTCCGGCTTCGAGAATCGAGCACGGGAAGGCATCGGCGATCGCCAGCACGTCGCGATGAAAATGCACGGTCGCTTTCGGCTTTCCGGTCGTACCCGAGGTAAAGGCCAGGAGTGCCGGATCGGTCGCCCAGGTTTCGACCGGCTGGAAGCGGTCCGGCTTGTCGCGCATCAGGCGTTCGAATTCGGTATCGTTCGAGCGCCCGTCGCGCGAATAGCTTGCAACGCGGCCTTGGCACGACTCGGTCACCGCCGCCTCAAGATCGGCAAGCAGCGTATCTTCGCACAGCGAGAGATCGATGCGCGCCTTGTCGAGAATGAAAACGAGTTCGCGCGCACGCAGCAGCGGCATTGTCACGACCGCAATCGCGCCGGCCTTTAGCACCGCGAGCCACAACGCCGAAAGCATCGGGCCATTGGCGCCGCGCAGCAGAACCCGTGCGCCGGGCTGGAGCGCGAAGTCGCTCAACAGAACCGATGCCGCCCGGTTGGCGGCGCGTGCCAGCTCGTCGTAGGTCCATGCACCGCCCGGAAAAATTGCGGCGGTGCACCTGCCCCAGCCCGCTTCGATCGTCCTGTCGATCAACTCCACGGCCGCATTGATCCGCGCGGGATATTGAAACTCTGGACGGTCGAAGCGGAATTCCGGCAGCAACTCCCGAGGGGGAAGCCGGTCAAGAACGAAGCGGTCGAGATGCGCGCTCTGCACCACGCCCTCTCAATTGCCTTCGAAGGCCGGTTGCGCCTTTTCGATGAAAGCCCTGTAGGCGCGCCGGAAATCCTCCGTCTGCATGCACAACGCCTGTGCCTGCGCCTCGGCGTCAAGCGCTTCGTCGATACTCATGTCCCACTCGCGATGCAGCATCGCCTTCGTCATGGCGTGCGCAAAAGTCGGTCCCCGCGCGAGGTCGCCCGCCGTCTTGACCGCCTCGCGAAGAACGTCCGCCTCCGTGAGCACGCGATTGAAAAATCCCCAACGCTCGCCCTCCTCGGCCGTCATTACGCGGCCAGTGTAGAGCAGTTCCGACGCACGACCGTGGCCGATCAGGCGGGGCAGAATTGCGCAGGCGCCCATGTCACATCCGGCAAGACCCACGCGCACGAACAGGAATGCGGTTTTTGCGCGCGGCGTCGCGAAGCGGATATCGGACGCCATGGCGAGGATTGCTCCGGCGCCCGCGCAGGTGCCATCCACAGCTGCGACGACGGGTTGCGGACAGGCGCGCATCGCCTTCACCAGATCGCCGGTCATGCGCGTGAATTTCAGGAGGCCGCCGACGTCCATCTTCGTCAGCGGACCGATGATGTCGTGCACGTCGCCGCCCGAGCAGAAATTTCCCTCCGCTCCGGTGAGAACAATTGCCTTCACCGAAGATGAATGAACGAGCGCGCGGAAGGTATCGCGCAGCTCCGCATAGGAATCGAACGTCAAAGGATTTTTTCGTTCCGGCCGCGCAAGTGTAATCGTCCCTACCTTGTCTTCGAGCGACCAGCGGAAATGCTTTGGCGAATATGACTCGTCGATCATCGGCCGTGCCTCACATGATCTCTCCGCCGGCGACCGCAATCGCCTGGCCGGTGATGGAGTCTGCGCCCGGACCACAAAGCCACGCGACCGCATCGGCGACTTCTTCGGGGCGGATCAGGCGTGCTTGCGGGTTGTGGCGGATCAGTTCGTGGAGCGCCTCATTTTCGCTGCGCCCGGTCTTGGCGACAATGGTCGCGACGGAGTTGCGCACCAGTTCTGTATCCGTATATCCCGGACAGACGGCGTTCACAGTAATGCCCTTGCGCGCCATCTCCATGGCAAGCGCGCGCGTGAATCCGACGAGGGCGTGCTTCGCCGCGACATAGGCCGTCACGTAGGGATAGCCGCGCAAACCCGCGATGCTGGAGATATTGACGATACGTCCCCATCCGGTCTCGATCATCGAGGGCAATGCAGAGCGCGCGCAGCGAAACGCTGCTCCGAGGTTGATGGCGAGCATGCGATCGAGCATCGCATCCGATGTCTTCTGGAATGGCGCGCTCTCGGCGGCTCCTGCGTTATTAATCAGGATCGCAATGGGCATGCGCTCCCGAGCCTCGGCGAACATCTTCTCAACCAGGGCAGGATCGGTCACGTCGCACACAACGGCGCGCGCGTTCCGATCGCCGCTCGCTTGCCGTTCCAGCGCCCGCCTGTCTCGCCCGATCAGCGTCGTCTGCGCGCCCATGCCAGCAAGGCGAGTGGCAATCGCGGCTCCGATGCCGCGCGACGCGCCGGTGATGACGGCATGCCGCCCGGCCAGAGGAAGTTCAGCGTCCACGGTTAAGATTCCGCACAAGCTGATCGCGGCCGGGCCAATAGGGCTTGGGCCACGACACATCTTCATAACCCTGCTGCGCGGCTGCCCGAAGCGTCCAATAGGGATCGGTCAAATGGGGCCGCGCGAGGCAGCAAAGATCGGCGCGTCCCGCCGCGAGGATGCTGTTGACGTGATCGATCTCGTAGATGTTGCCGACTGCCATGGTCGCAACGCCGGCCTCATTACGGATCAGATCGGAATAGGGCGTCTGGAACATGCGGCCATAGACCGGGCGAGCATCGATCGAAGTCTGGCCCGCCGAGACATCGACGATATCGGCGCCCGCCACCGCAAAAGCTTTGGCGATGATCAGCGCTTCGGCTTCGCTGTTGCCCGCATCGGCGAGCCAGTCGGTCGCCGAAATGCGAACCGACATGGGCCGATCATCGGGCCAAACACGCCGCATGGCTGCAAAAACAGCCAATGGAAAGCGAAGGCGATTTTCGATTGTGCCGCCGAACGCATCCTCGCGCTTGTTCATCGCGGGCGTCAGGAACGCGGAGAGCAGATAACCGTGCGCCGCATGAAGTTCGATCATGTCAAAGCCGCAGACATGGGCACGTTGCGTGGCGCTGACGAAGTCCGCGATCACGCGCTCCATGTCCGCTTCATCCATCGCACGCGGCGTCTCACTCCTTGGCGTCCAGGGAACCGGAGACGGGGCAGTCAACTGCCAATTGCCCGAATCAAGCGGTTCGTCTTCGCCTTCCCACGGCACCTTCGTCGAACCCTTGGGACCAGCGTGGCCGAGCTGCAAAGAGATTTTGGTGTCGGTGTAGGCGTGCACGAAGTCGACGATGCGGGTCCAGGCGCGTTGGTGCTCGTCATTATAAATGCCCGCGCATCCAGGCGTGATGCGCGCGTCCGCGGACACGTCTGTCATTTCCGTCACCAGCAGCGCCGCGCCTCCCTGGGCGCGCGCGCCATAGTGCACGAGATGAAAGTCGCCGGGCAGCCCGTCAACGGCGGAATACATCGACATCGGCGAAACGACCACGCGATTGGCGAGTGTCAGCCCGCGCAGGCGAAGTGGCGCGAACATGGGTGGGCGGTGTTCTGCCGCCTCGACTCCGGCTTGCCGCACGAACCAGGTCTCGAGTCCTTCCAGCCATGTCGGGTCGCGCAGACGCAAATTCTCATGGCTGATCCTCTGGCTCCGCGTCAGCAGCGAGTAGGCAAACTGGATGGGTTCAAGCCCGACATAGCGCGGCACATGTTCGAACCACTCCGTCGAATTGCGCGCCGCATTCTGCAGCTTGATGACTTCAAGGCCGCGCTCCGCCTGGAATGCGTCGAGTGCGCGCGCCGAGCCTCCGTGCTCGTCAACCACTCTGGCGAGGGCGATCGCATCTTCGAATGCGAGTTTGGTGCCGGAGCCAACGGAGAAATGGGCGGAGTGGGCCGCATCGCCGATCAGAACGACCTTGCCGTTGTGCCAGCGTTCGCAGGTCAGCACGGGAAAATTCAGCCATGCCGATCCCCGCAGATGCCGCGCATTGCTCATCAGGGGTCTGTCGTCCAGATAGCGGGCGAAGAGACGCTCGCAAATCGCGATGCCCTCATCGGTGCTGGCATATTCGAGACCGAGACCGCGCCAGGTCGCCTCGCTGCATTCGACGATGAACGTCGAAGTGTTCTGTTCAAAGCGATAGGCGTGGGCCCAGATCCAGCCGTGAGCGGTTTCTTGGAAAATGAACGTGAACGCGTTGAACGGCTTTTCTGTGCCGAGCCAGATGAATTTGTTTGCCCGCCGCTGGATGCTGGGGCGGAAGACCCCGGCGTGCGCGGTGCGTGTTGCACTATTGATGCCGTCGGTCGCGACGATCAGATCGGCGTCTTCAAACGCGGCTGCATCCGCTTCGCATTCGAACCGCAATTCGACCCCAAGCGCCCGGCAGCGCTCCTGCAGGATTGCGAGGAGGCGCTTTCGGCCAATGCCGCAGAAGCCATGTCCGCCGGACGTGATCGTCTGACCGCGGAAATGGACGTCGATATCATCCCAATGCGCAAAGGCGCCGCTGATAATGGCGGCGCTTTCCGGATCGGCTTCTCCGAGCGCGTCCATGGTCTGGTCGGAGAAAACCACACCCCAGCCGAACGTGTCGTCCGGCCCGTTTCGCTCCACGACGAGGATGTCGTGGCGCGGATCGAGGCGCTTGAGCGCAATCGCGAAATAAAGGCCGGCGGGCCCGCCGCCCACGCAAACCGCTCTCAATTCGAATCACGCTCCTTCAACGTCGCCCCCATCTAGGGTCGAGGGGCATCCTCGGTAAAGGCGCGCTTGACGCTACGCCCTGCCGTTGGTTTCGTGGGCAGCCCGACCCGGAGACCGACCATGAAGCCGCTCTTTGTGCAAATCAAATGCGAACTCGGTCAGACCTACCGTGTCGCCGAACTGCTGATCGATACGGTGGAAGAAACGGCGGAAATCTATTCCGTCACGGGGGCCTATGATCTCTTGGCGAAATTCCATCTCGGCAACGAGCAGAGTTTCGGCGAGTTCGTAAACGGAAAGCTGCACACGGTGCCCGGCGTCCGCGATACGTTTTCTCTGGTGGCCTTCCGGCTTTTTTGCGTCCCCAATCCCGACCGCGAAGGAATGGACGAAACCGATTTCAGAAAGCTTGCGGGATCGACGTCTCCAAAATAACCGATTGGTATTTGCATCTGCTACGACGCGGTCAGGCCAAATTCGAATCACATACCCTACTTGTCATTCCCGCAGGAGCGCACGGCTGTCCGGGGAAAATTTTCGCGAGTCGATTCAAACCCTTACTGCATCGGCGTTCCGTGCGTTTTCTGGCAGTCTCAACTCAGGACTGCGAAATTGAATCATTTGAATCACTTAGGTCCGTTCCCCGGACAGTCGTGCGCAGGAGCGGGAATCCAGAGCAAATGGCGAGGCGGTTGCCCCTGGATGCCCGCTCCTGCGGGCATGACATGTTTGGTCTGGTATGAGCGGAACACGCGCTAGCCCAATCATCACACCGAATCAAGAAAATCAGACAGTATGCGATTGAAAGCGGGCGGGTCCTCCAGATTGGCGAGGTGGCCGACGCCTGGAATGATCTCGAACCGGAAGCCTCGAATCTGTCGCGCCATGGCCTCGACGATCGCCGGTGCAATCGTGCGGTCCTCGCCGCCCGCGATGACGAGTGCGGGCAGATCGATCTTCGGCACGATTGCGGTGCCGTCGAACGAGAGGATGCAGCGCATCGCATCGCGATAGACGGAGGGCGGGACCGAGCTGATCGATTCGATCGCGGCCGCACGCGCCGCCTCGGACGCACGCGGCGACAGCAGCTGATCGAGCAGACTCTCGGCCATGTCGCGCATGGTCTTTCCGGCGTCGAGCGGCCCGATCCGGCGCGCCATGAAGTCGCGCGCCCGTTCGCGTGCCGCCTGCAGCGCTTCGGGCGTTTCCGGCTGGGCCATGCCTGGACTCGTCGCATAGAGGCATACGCTCGCTACCCTGCGTGCGTCCCGCCGCAGGAATTCCTGCGCAACCATCCCGCCCATGGAGTGGCCGACCAGATGAATGCGCTTACCCGGAAGCGTGTCGAGCAGCGCCTCGAGCGCCTCGGCAAGAGCAGGGAATGTCATTTGCGGCAATGGCTCGGAGCCGCCATATCCCGGCATGTTCCACGCAACAACGCAGAAACGCCAAGAAAAGGCGTCGAGCTGCGGCTGCCAGACCTGCGCGCAGCCGCCAATGCCGTGAAGCAGCACAAGTGCGTCGCCCGCAGACCCGCTTCTCAAGGATGTCGGCACCTGCACCACTCGTTCTCCCCTCGATCGGTACCGGCCCTTGAAAGCCGAAGAAATCTTTCGTCGCAAACGAGTATGGAATCATTACGCCGGCAGCAGTCGTTCGAACAGGGCATGAACCTGTGTTTGCGACGTTTCGAGACGATCCTCGATTTCACCGAAGTCGCCCACGCCACCTGCGCGAGAGAGCAGCGCCTTCATTCCCGCGGTTGCAGAGACGGGGTCGAATGAGCCGACAACTGAAATCCGCAACACCTGAAGCAACGCCAGCTGCAGTCGCGCGGCGCCGACAAGCGTTTGCGCTTCTTCGTCGCCGAGCAGCTTCGCCGCAGCAAGGTGCTCGAGCGCAACCACGGTGTTCTGCTCGAGTATCCGCGGGACGTCGCAGGCGTGGCGGAGCTGGAGTGTCTGGACAATGAATTCAATGTCGACCAGCCCGCCGCGCCGGAATTTGAGGTCCCACCGATTCCGGCCGGGGAATTGCGCCCGGAGCTTCTCGCGCATTTCGCGTGCGTCGCAGAAGAGCGCCACCGGCTCGATTCTTTCGGTCAACACGTCCCCAATCGCATCCTCGATCTTCTTGCGTAGCGCGGTGGGTCCCGCAACAACCCGGGCGCGCGTCAGCGCCAGCTTCTCCCAGGTCCACGCTTCTTGTGCGTGATAGCGGACGAAGGAACTCAGGCTCACGGCCGCCGGACCCTTGTTGCCGCTGGGCCGCAGTCTCATGTCCACTTCGTAGAGGACGCCTTCCGCCGTCGGCACTGTCAGCGCAGAGATCAGCCTTTGTGCCAGCCGCGCGTAATAGACGATAAGCGGCAGCGAGCGATTGCCGCTCGAGCGATCGGCGGCGGCGGGCGCGTCATAGACAAATACAAGATCGAGATCGGATGACGCCGTCATCTCGCGGCCGCCGAGCTTGCCCATCGCGACGACGCAGAACGCGCCGCCCGTCACAACCCCGACGGTTGCTTCGAGTTCGCGCTCGACCCGTTCAAGAAGACCTGCAATGACGCACTCGGCGATGTTCGAAAACGTCAATCCGGCATTTTCAGGTGTCGCCCTGCCGTCGATGAGATGCACGCCGACGCGGAACATCTGTTCCTTCGCGAAGCGCCTCGCCGCGTCCAGCACGGATTCGTGATCCGTCGCCGCAGCGAGTCCCTCGTGCAGCAGGGCGGCGAGGGCTTCGCGCGAGGGCAGCTCTGCGAGGAAGCCGCGATCGAGCACGGCATCGAGCACCGCCGGTGACCGCCCGAGATGATCGGCAAGCTTTGGTGCGGATCCCGCGACGGAGGCGACGAGCCGCAGCAATTGAGGATTGGCGAGAAACAGCGAGAAGAGCTGGACGCCCGCCGGCAAACGCGACACGAAGCGGTCGAATTGGGCAAACGCGGCATCTGGATCCGCCGTCGCAGCAAGCGCGTCGAGGAGGGCCGGCACAAGCCGGGTCAGGAGCTCGCGCGCGCGCGCGCTTCGCGTGGCGCGGATGCGGCCGTGATGCCAGCCGCGCACGGCTCCGGCGGCGTGCCGGGGATCGCGAAAACCCATCCCACGAAGCGTGTCGATCGTTTCGGGGTCGTCCTCCACTCCGGTGAACACCAGGCTGCCTCGCGTGCCGCCGAGCGGGGGCGCTTTCTCGAAAAGGCCATCATAGTGAGCCTGAACGCTCCGGAGACGTTCGACCAGCTTTTCGCTGAACGCTTGCGTGTCCGCAAAGCCCGCGAAACAGGCGATATGGGCCAAACCCTCCGCTGTCCTGGGCAAAGTGTGGGTCTGCTCGTCGTCGATCATCTGCAGGCGATGCTCGAGCCCGCGCAGGAAACAATAGGATTCCGAGAGATCAGCACTCGCCGATTTCGAGACGAGCCCTCTGGAACTAAGCGCGGCGATCGCATCGAGGGTTCGAGACTGCCTGAGCGAGAGATCGCGCCCGCCCAGAATCAATTGCTGGGTCTGGGCGAAGAACTCGATCTCGCGGATGCCGCCGCGGCCAAGCTTCAAATTGTGCCCCGCTGCTGCAATCGCGCCATGCCGGCCGTGGGCGTGTATCTGGCGTTTGATCGAATGGATATCCTCGATCGCGGCATAGTCGAGATTACGACGCCAAACGAACGGCTCGAGTCTCGTCAGAAACATCCGCGCCGCAGAACGGTCGCCGGCGCAAGGGCGCGCCTTGATGAACGCTGCGCGTTCCCAGTTCTGCCCCATCTCCTCGTAATACCGCTCTGCCGCTTCGGTCGAGATGGCGATCTGCGTTGCGCCCGCATCTGGCCTCAATCTCAAATCCACACGGAAGACGTATCCATCAGCGGTGATCTCACCGAGCAGTCTTACCAGACCCTTGGTGAGATCAACCGCCGCGGCGCGCGCATCCAACTTCTTGCGGAAGGGGAAGCGATCGGAGTCGTAGAAGACAATCAGATCGATGTCGCTCGAGTAGTTCAGCTCGAACGCGCCGGCCTTTCCCATCGCCAGAATGACGAGGCCCGTCTCCGCCTCGAGTGCAGCCGGATCCCGTTCCGCAATTCCCGCCGTCGCGGCCGTCTCGCGCAACAGAAAGCGCAGCGCTCCTCCTACACTTGAATCTGCAAAGTGTGTGAGGGCGCGCGTGGCGGCGTCGAGATCCCACAGGCCCGATATGTCCGCAAGCGCGATTGCCAGTGCAGCCTGCCGCTTGGCGCGGCGCAGAATGGCCATTGCGGCGGCGGCGTGCTCTGCCTCGTGTACCAGCTCTGCGTCGCGCGCAGCCGCGTCGAACAGCGTCCCGGGCCCTTGTTCCCAGAGCCCGCGCAGAGCGAGCCGCTCGCGCAACGCCAGACGGGCGAGATAGGGACTATTGCCGAAGGCGCTCGCGAAACATTCGCGTGCGGCGTACGGGATTCCGCAAACCGCTTCGCCCAGCTCTTCGAACGTTCGGGTGGCCCTTGTGGGGTCGAAGGGACGTGGCAGATCAGCTGTGTGATTCGCAAACGCATCGACGCTTTCGCGTTCGTTCACGCCGGTACACCCCGAATGATATCGCGACTCCAGGGTTCCTGGTTCACGCGCGAAGGAGCCCGCCCGAACGAGCGGCGTCGTCCCGCCCGCGGGCGAAGATGATCAGCAGCCCGCGGCCTCCTTTAACTGCGACGCAGGTTTGAAGCGCAGGCTTTTTGACGCTTTGATCTTGATCGATTCGCCCGTCTTCGGGTTGCGTCCGATGCGCGCCCGGCGTTTCGAAACATGAAACGTTCCGAATGTCCTGATGTGAAGCTTGCCGCTGCTCCTTGCCGACTTGAGCCCTGCCTCGATCGAATCGAAGACAAGCTCCACGTAACGCTTCGCATCTGCTTTGGTTATATTTCCCTTGCTGGCCACGGTCTCGATGAAATCGGCTTTGCTCATTGTGGCGTCCCTTCCCTGCGACGGTGATTCCACAAATATAACCGAATTCAGCTCCGCACCGCCATTTTCTGCGGCGCAATCTGCTGAGCGGAAGACCGGCGGTTTGCGCCGACGGGAAAAAGAAGCGTCGCCTTCAGTCCCGGACCGTTGTCTTCGAGTTCGAGCTTTGCGTCGTGCAGGCGGGCGACGGCGGCGACAAGACTGAGGCCCAGTCCCGTTCCCGGCGAATGCCGGCTCGCCTCCAGCCTCACGAAACGTTCGAGAACGCGGTTTCGGTCTTCGGAAGCAATTCCCGGACCCGTATCAGCAACGCAAAGCGCGATACCTCCGGGCGTGTCTTCGACCGAAATCTTCACGCCTCCACCCGCAGGGGTGTACTTGATCGCATTGTCGAGAAGATTTGCGAGCGCCTGGCTGACCAGACTGCCAATGCAGTTGACGATCGCCTGTCCGCTGGGCGCGGCCGACAGCGAGACCCCTTTCTCATCGGCCAACGGGGCGTAAAGTTCGACGACACCTTCCACGATCCCGCGCAGATCAACCGGCGTCATCGCCTCGCGCGCAACGCCAGCTTCGGCTTCAGCAATCAGAAGGAGAGCATTGAACGTCGCCATCAGGCGGTCCGTCTCCTCGACAGCCGCCTCGATCTGCACGCCCGCGGCGCCATGGGAATCGAGCGAATGAAGCGTGCCTTCCAGACGGTTGCGCAATCGATTGAGCGGCGTGCGCAGATCGTGTGCGATCGAATCGGTGACTTCGCGCATGCCGCGCATCAGCCGCTCGGTGCGATCCAGCATGCGATTGAGATTGAGGGCAAGAACGTCGAATTCATCCCCGGCGTGTCCAACCGGCAGGCGGCGCGAAAGGTTGCCCTCCATGATCTCGCGGCTGGTGCGGTTGATCTGATCGAGCCGCGCAAGAAATTTCCTGCTGATCAGGCCGCCGCCGACCAGCCCGAGCACCACGATCAGCAGCACGCTCCAGGGGATCATGGTCGTGAACAGCTTCTCGGTTTCGTGGCGTTCGGCGATGTCGCGCGCGACGAGAAGCTCGAATCCGCCGGTCAGGTCGAAATCCCGTCCGCGCGCACGGCGCTGTTCGAGACGGTTGCCGAGCCGGCGCTCATAGTCGAATTCGACCAGGTTGCCGCCGATCTGGGCGAGCTCGGGCCACGCATCCAGATTGCCGGCGATAGGCCGCTTTTCCGAATCGGCCAGGATATAAAGTGTGGCGCCACCATGCGACGAGCGATTGACGATGGCCTCGGTCAGTCCCGCCAGGCCGAATCGATCATAGCGCTCCGACAGGCCCGTGATGTCCGATTCGACAATCTGATCGGTCTGCGCGTTCAGGGCGCGCGCCGTGTTCCAATACGTGAAGGCGACGATGGCCGCGGCGGAGACCGCGAATATGGCGAGATAAACGGCGACGATGCGGAACGCGAGAGTGCGGAAAATCCTAGGCGCGCGCACGGATCATATAGCCCGCACCGCGCACGGTGTGCAGCAGCGGAGACTCGAACCCCTTGTCGATCTTCGCGCGCAGCCGGGAGATGTGCACATCGATCACGTTGGTTTGCGGATCGAAATGATACTCCCATACGCTTTCCAGCAGCATGGTGCGCGTCACGACCTGCCCGGCGTGCCGCATCAGATATTCGAGCAGGCGGAATTCGCGAGGCTGCAGATCAATGGCCGAGCCGTTGCGGTTGGCGGTGCGGGTCAGCAGGTTCAGCTCGAGATCGCCGACCTGCAATTGCGTTTTCACCGAGGCGGGATGGCGCCGGCGCATCAAGGCGTCGATCCGCGCGAGAAGTTCGACGAACGCGTAGGGCTTTGTGAGGTAGTCGTCGCCTCCCGCCTTGAGGCCCTTGACCCGGTCGTCCACCTCGGAAAGCGCACTGAGAAACAGGACCGGCATCGTGTTGCCGTGTTCGCGAATTTCTTCGACGAGCCTGAGGCCGTCGATGCCCGGCAGCATCCGGTCGACGATGGCCACGTCGTAGGCCCGCGATAGCGCGAGGGTCAGTCCCACTTCGCCGTCCGCCGCGTCGTCCACCACGTGGCCGGCTTCCTTGAGACCGTTCACGAGGTAGCGCTGGGCTTCGAGATCATCCTCCACGACAAGCATTCGCATCGGCGGTCTCCTATTGACCTGGCAGTACGCGCGCGACCGGAAGGCCAGGGTCCGCGCCGACAGCGGCAACGGGGGGGATGGGGCCGCCGCCGCCGGCGCGGGGGCCGGACGCCGCTAGTCGAAACCGGCGACGTCCGGATTTCGGCAATCTCCGGCCTATGCGATCTTCAGCGCAACAAAGCGCTGTCCGCTGTTGCCATCCACGAGTACGAGTACGCTCTTGCGACCGCTGTGCTGCGCACCCTCGATCTGACTCTTGATGTCCTGGGGCGTGTGCACGGATTTGTTGCCAATGGACACCACCACGTCGCCGGGCTGGATTCCCTTGTCTGCGGCATCGCTTTCGGGATCGACGCGTGTGACCAGCACGCCGTTCACATGATCGTCGAGGTTGTAGTTGCGGCGGATTTGCGGCGTCACGGCCGCGAGGCCGAGGCCCATGGCTTCGCCCGTGCTGGCCGTTGCGCTGCTGTTTTCTTCCGGGCTGGCGTTCGAAGCAAGCCGTTCTTCCTTGCGCGGGCCGATCGTGGCAGTGATGGTCTTCTGCGTTCCGCCCCGGACGACGGTGAACGCGGCCTTGATGCCGGCGGGGAGCGCCGCGACACGCCGGGTGAGATCGCGCGAATCTTCAACCGACTTGCCATTGATGGCCAAAACCACATCGCCGGGCACGAAGCCAGCCTTGGCAGCCGGACCGCCGCCCACCACCGACGCCACAATCGCACCCTTCGCCTCATGCGAGCCCAGCGACTGCGCGATTTCGGGCGTCATATTCTGGATTTGCACGCCGAGATACCCGCGCGCCACGCGCCCATGCGCTTCGAGTTGCGCGACGACGTCGTGAATCGTCGACGACGGAATCGCAAATCCGATGCCGACGCTGCCACCGGAAGGTGAATAGATCATCGAATTCATGCCGATGACCTTTCCCCGCAGATCGAAGGTCGGGCCGCCCGAGTTTCCGCGGTTGATCGGCGCGTCGATCTGTAAATAATCTGTGTAGGGACCATTTCCGACATCGCGGCCGATCGACGAAATAATGCCCGCGGTTACCGTGTTGCTCAGTCCGAACGGATTGCCGACAGCAATCACCCAGTCGCCGACGCGCACGGAGTGATCATCGCCGAAATCGACGGAGGGGAGCGGTTTGTCGCTCTTGACCTTCAGGACGGCAATGTCGGTGGCCTCGTCGGAGCCAAGAAGCTTCGCCGTGAACTCACGGCCGTCAGGAAGTTTCACGGTGATCTTCTTGCCATCTTCGACGACATGATTGTTGGTTACGATGAAGCCGGACCGGTCGATGATGAAGCCCGAGCCCATTGCCACGGCCTTGCGCGGTGCGGAGAACTGGCGGCCGCCGCCACCGCCGCCGCCCTGGCCAAACTGATTGAAGAAATCCCGGAACGGCTCAGGCAGCTCCTCGGGATTGAACGCCTGAACGGGCTTCATCTGCTGTTCGACCGTCACGGTCACGACCGCGGGACTTACCCGTTCAACCAGATCGGCGAAACTGAAGGGCGCACCGTTTTCGAGCATGCGCGGCGGCGACGATTTCGCCTGGGCGTGGCCCGAATCTGCGGGATGAGCGGCCGCAGGCGCGAGATGGGCAGAATTGGCCGCAGGGGCCAAGGCAAAGCCGCCAAGGCCGAAAATCGCCAGCACCGCAGCCGAACTCGCCGCAAGCAACCTGCATCGCATATCACGCGAATGGTGCTCCAGCCGCTTCAAGCCCTTCATCATGTTCTCCTTCACGAACAAGAGGCGCGCCAGGCGCCCGACTCTTTGGTTGGTTTCGACAGGCCTACGCCTGTTATATTACGTGCATCTGTCTCAGATATTAAACGACAGACACCTGTTCCTCCACAGCGCCCCACAGCGCAGACCTAAACACCAGCATGGCAATTTTCACCTGGGCATCTCAGCCCGTTCATTCCGGCGAGCGCGAATGATCGCTGCTGCAGCCACCACTCCCCCGATCGTCACCGCAATCAGAGGTCCGAACCAGAGGAGATAAGTCCCCGGCTCAAGTGGCGGTCTCATTAATATGAAATCGCCATATCGTGCAACAAGATAGTTCTCGATCTGCGCGTCGGATTCGCCATTTTCCAGCCGGGCCCGGATCAGCCGCCTTAGATCCTCCGCCAGCGGCGCCGCGGATTCGTCGAGCGATTCCCCCTGGCAAACCACGCAGCGGAGTTCTTTCTGCAGCGCAACCGCCCGGGCTTCGAGCTTCGGATCGGCAAGCCTGTCCGGACCGGTAGCTGCATGAACCGGAGTCACGAGCAGCGGGCTTATCAAAAAGCAGAGTAGCAGGGCGCGTCTCATTCTGCCGGCGCCAGTACCTGACGCCGCAAGCCGAGGCGGATTCGGCTCAAAAGACTCGTCAGCCCACCCAGCGCCATTGCAGCGCCACCAAACCAGATGAACGGCGCCAGCGGATTGACATAGGCGCGGATGGCGTAACGGCCCTGACCACGGTCGTCTCCAAGAGCGACGTAAAGGTCGGAAATTCCGGTCGTGCGGATTGCCGTCTTGCTGATTGCCTGTCCTTCCACCGGGTAGATGCGCTTTTCGGGCCCGAGCGTCGCGATCTTCTCTTCGTTTCGCATCACTTCGATCGTGGCTCTGTCGGCGCGATAGTTCGGGCCTGCAACGGGCGTGACGCCGTCGAACTGCAGACGGTAACCACCAACCTCGAACGACTGGCCGGGCGCGAGCACCTCAAGCGCCTCGCTCTTCCACAACGTCGTGCCGGCAATGCCGAGCAGCGTAAGACCAAGTCCGGCATGGGCAAGCACTGGCGCAAAAGAGCCCAGAGAAAGGAGGTTCGATTTTGCGCGTCTGGCCAGATCAACGACGCTTGCCGCGAGAACCCAGCCCGCGAGCGCAACGCAACACGCAGCTGCAGCAGCATGCGGCGTCGCAACCGCGAGAACGATCGCGGCGGCGAGAATGGCGACCCCCAGACCGGGCGCGAGCGCGCGCATAGCCGGCAACAGATCGTCGCGCCGCCATGCGAGCCGCGGTCCGAACGGAGCGATGACGACAAGCGCAACGAAGAGTGGTGCGAAGGTGATGGCAAAATAGGGAGGCCCGACCGAAATGCGCGTGCCCGTCGCCGCTTCGAGAAACAACGGATAGAGCGTGCCGAGAAACACCGTCGCGGCGGCCGCAGTCAGCAGAACATTGTTGAACAGGATCGCCGTCTCGCGGCTCACCGGCTCGAAGGCGGCGCCGCTCTCGAGCTTCGGTGCACGCCAGGCGAAGAGCCCGAGCGCACCACCGATGGCGACAAGCAGAATGCACAGGATGAATCTGCCGCGCTCGGGATCGCTGGCGAAGGCGTGCACCGAAGTCAGAACGCCCGAACGCACGAGAAACGTGCCGATCAGACTCAACGAAAATGCGCCGATGGAAAGAAGCAACGTCCAGCTCCGGAACGCGCCGGTTCGTTCCGTCGCAAGCGAAGAATGGAGAAGCGCGGTCGCCACGAGCCACGGCATCAGCGACGCGTTCTCGACCGGGTCCCAGAACCAGAACCCGCCCCACCCGAGCACGTAATAGGCCCACCAGCTGCCCAACGTAATGCCGAGCGTCAGAGCGCACCACGCGGCGAGCAGGAAGGGCCGCGCGGCGCGCGCCCAATTCGCATCTGCCTCGCCCGTCAGCAGCGCCGCGGCCGCGTAGGCAAAGGTGGCCGACAATCCGACATAGCCGAAATAAAGCATCGGCGGATGGAACGAGAGTCCCGGATCCTGCAATAGCGGATTGAGTCCGGCGCCTTCGATCGGAGGCGGGTCGATGCGCAGGAACGGATTCGAGGCGAAAAGAATGTAGATCAGGAAGGCCGCCGCGAGCAGGCCCTCGACTCCGAGAGCCGCGGAGGTGAGCCGCGCGCCACCGCGTTCGCCGAGCACAGTAAACATCGTGTAGACCGCGAGCACCAGCACCCAGAGAAGCATCGAGCCCTCGTGGTTTCCCCACACACCGGTGACTTTGTAGAAGAGCGGTTTCAGCGTGTGCGAATTCTGCGCCACGTCGAGGATGCTGAAATCCGAAGTGACGAAGCCGCCCATCAACGCGCCGAAGGCGACGCAGACGAACACCGCAAAGCCAAGTGCCGCGCTCGACGAAACTCGCCGCGCGATGGAAGAACCTTTCAGCCCTCCGATCAGCCCGGCACCGGCCTGCACAAAGGAAAGCGCCAGAGCGAGACAAAGCGCGAGCTGCCCAATCTCGCCGGTCACGAACCGTGTTCCTTCCAGCGGCCGGCGCGCTTCAAGGCATCGACCACCTCGGGCGGCATGTAACGCTCATCGTGTTTGGCGAGGATTTCGCTGGCGGCGAAGACACCGCCCGAATCGAGCGCGCCTGCCGCGACAACGCCTTGCCCTTCGCGGAAGAGATCGGGCAGCACGCCGATATACGTAACGGGTATCTGCTTGCGGCCGTCTGTCACGACAAAGTGCACTTCCGCGCCTGGCCCGCGCGTCACGCTGCCCCGCGCGACCAGCCCGCCGATGCGAAGCGCGACGCCCGGCTCAACGGATTTCGCTGCCAGGTCGCTCGGACTGTAGAAATAGACGACATTGTCCTTGAGCGCCGAAAGCACCAGCGCCGTCCCGCCCGCACTCGCGGCCAAAAGGGCTGCGACAAACCAAAGCCGGCGCCGTTTTCGGGGATTCATCGCGTTCTTTCCTGGACTCTGCACTATACTGACGCGCGTCGCGCGATCCAACGGGCCGCGCCGCTGCGCTTTCGCCGGACTCTCTGCGGAAATTGAGCGCGGCGTTCGAGGGGGAATGGGGCATGGCTCGATATGGGATCCGCCTGGGAGCCGCAATCGGCGCAGCGTTGATGGTGACCGCGTGTCTGCCGGTGACCAGCACGTCTCCGATCGGCACGACGGCGGGTCACAAGGCTGATCCTCAACTGACCGGAATGTGGAAAAGCCAGGCGGACGATTCCGGCAGCATCGGCTATTTCACGTTCTTCCCGCAGAAGGATGGCTCTTTCAAAGTCATCCTGCTCGATCCCCCGGCCCCAGGCGATAGCGGAAGCTGGATGGGTTTCGAAATCCACGCCGCGCGGCTCGGCGCCTACCAATATATGGACGTGCGCGAAACCGACGACGGCGGGAAGCCGCCCGACCCCAGGCTCGCCCACGTGCCGGTTCTCTACCGCGTCGGCGAAAATGGTTCTCTCGTGCTCTATCTCATGGACGAGGATGCGGCAAAAGCAGCAATCAAAGCCGGCAAAATTTCGGGAAGAGTGGAGTCCGGCGATTTTGGCGACGTGACTCTCGCCGCCGCGCCCGCCGCGCTCGACGCATTGCTCGGCACAGAAGCGGGCCGCGCGCTGTTCACGAAGCCATTCGCGACACTGCAGCGGATGAATCCGTAATGCCAACTCTTGATCCTCAGTGAGTCGTACACCGGCTGATTTTTAACGCAGAGTACGCAGAGGATGCGCAGTGGACGCAGGAAAACGATTGCGCGCGAAGCGCGCAAATAAATCCTCTGCGTCCTCCGCGCACCCTCTGCGTACTCTGCGTTAAATCTGCCTTCGTGTTCAGTGCGGCGACTTGTGCAGGATCTCCTCGGCCAGCCCCGTGTCGTAAGCGAGGCCCGTCGTCGTGAGTGTGACGCGGTGCGGCCAGTCGGTGCGCGCCAGTCCGCGGCGTTCGAGCGCGTGCCAGACATTCTCGATGTAGAGGCCGCTCGCATCTTTGGTCGAGACGACGAAAGCACCCAGATGGAAATGCTCTCCATGCGGCTCGGGAAACCGCTCGACGGTCATCTCGCCGGTGCCCGGGCCTTTGCGCACAGAGGCTGGGTCGCGCGCAAGCGCCTGCAGCACGGTCAGCGTGCGCAATTGGAGGGGATTGAGCTTCAGCGGATTCTGTCTGAGAGGCATGGGAAGCGAGAGTCTCCGCAGATGATCGATGCGGGTCGTTTGGCATGACCTGATAAGTACGTCGAGTCCCGAAAGCCCACGAGCCGCGCTATGGTCGCCAGTCGTGAGCGGAGGAATGTCATGGCGGGACCTCTCGAAGGCGTTAAGGTGGTCGATTTCGGCCGCTACATCGCGGGGCCGTTCTGCGCGGCGCTTCTCGGCGATCTCGGTGCAGACGTCGTCCGGGTCGAGAAGCGAGAGGGGCGCGAGGACCGCACGATGATCTCGCTGGGCGAGACGCCCGAGGGTGCGCCGCGCGAAGGCGCGCTGTTTCTGCAGATGAACCGCAACAAGCGCAGCCTGACGCTCGATCCCGCGACACCCGGCGGACGCGAAGCGGTGCGCCGGCTGGTGACTGGTAGCGATGTCGTAGTCGCCAATCTGCCGCGCGCAACGCTCGCCGCGCTCGGACTCGATTACGAGTCGGTCTCCGCAACCAATCCGCGCGCGATCCTCGCCGTCGTCTCCGCCTTCGGCCTCGAAGGTCCGTATGCGGATCGCGTGGGTTTCGACGGTGTCGCCCAGGCCATGTGCGGCTCGGCGTGGTTTTCGGGAACGGAAGATCAGCCCGTGCGCGCGGCCGCGCCCTGGGTCGATTTCGGTACGGCATCGCTTCTTGCGCTGGGCGTCGTGGCTGCGTTGCGCGAGCGCGAACGCAGCGGGCGCGGACAGCTCGTCGAAGGCGCGCTCCTGCGTACCGCAATAAGTTTCTTCAGCCCGATGCTGATCGAAGAGTCGGTGCTCAAGCTCGCGCGCCGGCCCACGCTCAACCTCAGCCAGACCGCGGCGCCGTCGGACATCTACCGAACGCGCGATGGATGGGTGACGATCGCCGTCAACGGCGATCCGCTGTTCCGCCGCGTGGCGAAACTGATCGGCGCGCGCGAATGGATCGAGGACGCGCGCTTTGCGAGCGACAAATCGCGTGGCGATCACGGCGCGATCATCAGCGCGCGCATTTCAGAGTGGTGCGCCTCGCGCAGCACGTCCGAAGTGATCTCCGCATGCGAAGCCGCGCGCGTACCCGCCGGCCCCGTCTATCGGATGCGCGAGACCCTGGACGACCCTCATGTGCGGGCGAGCAACATTCTGACCGAGATCGATTTTCCCGGAATTGGAACCGCGCCCATTGCAGCGACGCCAGTCAAATTGCACGCAACGCCGGGCGAGATCCGAAGGCGTCCGCCGCTGCTCGGCGAGCACAGTGCGGAGATTCTCGGCGAGCTCGGATTCACCGACGCCGAGATCGCCGCGTTCCGGAAAGATGGAACGGTCTGAGAGCGCACTCCTGTTTATCAGGCGATTTACAGGCGATTCTCTTTCATACGCCGTTCATGTAGGTAACTTTACCTCAACAACGGCGCCCCGTAGAGTCAGCTTCCGTGGCAATGCATCCAGGGGGGATTCAGATGCGCGAAGTCCAGGTCAGGGCAGAAATTCTCCGCAGTGCAATCTTTGCAGCCTGTCTCGCGATCGGCCTGGCGGCACAAATGACTCCGGCGGATGCCAAATGGATATCGATCAACATTGCGGGAGTTGAAACCCTTCCCAGCGGAGTCAACGACAAAGGCGTCGTCGCCGGTACCTATTTGGGTAGCGATGACCATGATCACGGATTCCTGCGCGCCCCGGACGGGACGATCACCAGCTTCGATGCGGGGCAAAGTGGCAACACCGCCGTGGCGGCCATCAACACGAATGGCACTGTGACCGGATCCTTCGGAGATGGCGGTTTCCTGCGCCTGCCCGACGGTGCCATCACGACATTCGCGGTTGCAGGCGCCCAGGCCACGGTCCCGGCGGGCATCAACGACAAGGGTGCAATCGTCGGATCCTGGTACAAATTCGACGGAGGTTATGGCGGTTTTCTGCGCACTGCCGGCGGGAAGCTCAAGACATTCAGTGTCCCCGGAGCGACGGACACGTACGCCGTTGCCATCAACGGCAACGGCGTCATAGCAGGAGACTATGTGGACGCGAAAGCTGTGCCCCATGGCTTCGTACGCAACGCCGACGGCTCGTTCACGACGTTCGGCATCCCGAACGTCGATGCCCTTTACTTCCAGACGGCCGCAATCGATGCGAGCGGCCAGATAGTGGGCTCGTATGTGACCGATCCCGAACATTATTATTCGCACGGCTTCCTGCGGGACATGGGCGGGACGATCACCGTGCTGGATCTCGGCAGCGGAGAGTATACAACCGCCAACGGCATCAATGACGGCGGCCAGATCGTCGGCGGTTACGACAATCATGGTTTCCTGCGCGATGTGGACGGAACGATCACGACACTCGATTATCCCGGCGCAGACGATGGGACGACAGCCATAAGCATCGACAAGAAGGGCAAAATCACGGGGAATTATCTCGGTTGCTCCGCCTACAGCTTCTGTGGATTTCTGCTGAAGCAATAGACGCGCGCCGGAAGTCAAGCCTCGATACCCTTCCTCCTCCGCGAAGCGGAGTTTTGCTTTCCTTCGACACGATACGTGCAACCCGGATTCGTTCTCCAGTTCCTGCTGGCGCAGCGCGATACAAAGCGCTGACGATTGTTTCACGGGAAACAAATAGCGCTGTCACGCAATCGCCGGCAGCGTGAGCCTTGCTTCAAGGCCGCCCAGCGGGCTGTCGGCGAGGGTGAGCGTTCCGCCATAGAGCTTGGCGATGTCGCGCACGATGGCGAGGCCGAGGCCGCTGCCGGGAACGTTCTCGTCGAGCCGCTCGCCGCGCTCGCCGACCTTGATGCGCTCCGCCGGATCGATCCCGTCGCCATCGTCGCCGACGCGGAGTTCGAACCGCGTGCCCTCGCCGCGCCGCGCTGTGACCGTGACGCGCGCACGCGCCCATTTGCACGCATTGTCGATCAGGTTGCCGGCCATCTCTTCCAGATCCTGCCGCTCGCCGCGGAACGCCAGATCGCGCGGACAATCGACATCGATGGAAAGGCCGCGCGCCGTATGAATGCGCGAGAGCACGCGCGCCAGATCCTCAAGCACCGGCCGGACCGGCGTGCGGTTGCCAAGCACGTCGAGAGCGCCGGCTGCACGCGCGCGGGAGAGGTAGTGATCGACCTGGCGGCGCATGGTGCCGACCTGGCGAAGCACGGCATCGGCGAGCGCACCGGGATGCGCGTCTGCTTCGCTGGCGAGCACGGTGAGCGGCGTCTTCAGGAAATGCGCGAGGTTCGACACATGGGTGCGCGCGCGGCCGACGACCTCGGCGCTGTGCTCGATGAGGCTGTTCAGCTCGGTGGCGAGCGGCGCAATCTCGGCGGGAAATTCGCCATCCAGCCGCCGCGCCTTGCCGTCGCGGATGCGCGACAGCGCCTCGCTCACCCGGTTCAGCGGCTGAAGCCCGATGCGCACCTGCACGAAGATGGCGCCCATCAGCCCAAGCCCCAGAACCGCGAACGACCAGAACAGGGTGCCGTTGAAATCGGACACTTCCTTCTCAAGCTCGGCCTGATCGGCGGCAACGAGAAAAGAAAAGCTGCGCATGCCCGCTTTCGGCTCACCGGGGGTCACGGGAAATTCGATGCGTTGCGCCACGAAGCGAAGGTCCTGATTGTCCGGTCCCTCGCCGTGCCCCCAAACAAGCTCGCGACTCTTGCGAAAATCGGTGACCTTGACCCAATGGTCATACAGCGAGCGCGAGATTTGCGCGTTGTTGGTCTCGGGCCCCTTCGGGCCCTCCGGCGTGATCTCCCAATACCAGCCGGAATAGACGCGCTCGAAGCGCGGATCGGCGAAGCGTCCCCTGAGCGAGACTTCGCCCTGCGCGTTCGGTTCGGCGGCGGCGATCATCTCGTCGAGTTCGGATTTCAGCCGCGCGTCGAAATTGCCTTCGACGGAAGAGCGGAAGATTCCCGAGAGCGCAGTGCCGCCGACGAGCAGGCCGAGGAGCGTCCACACAGCGGCGGCGGCAATCAGCCGCGCCGCAAGAGAATCAAACCTTCGCGCAACCCGCTGTGCCTTCGCGCTAGCGCGGCGCGTCGGCCACCTGAGCCGCGTCCGGAGTGTCGAGACAATAGCCAAGGCCGCGCACCGTCTGGATCAGATTGGCGTCGAGCTTTTTCCGCAACCGTCCCACGAACACTTCGATCGTGTTCGAATCGCGGTCGAAGTCCTGATCATAGAGATGTTCGACCAGCTCGGTGCGGGAAACCACGCGCCCGCGATGGTGCGCGAGATAGGCAAGCAGCCGGTATTCGAGCGAAGTGAGCTTGACCGGATTGCCGTCCAGCGTCACCCGCGAGGCCCGTGTATCGATGCGCAGCGGACCGATCTCGATTTCGGATGTGGCAAAACCCGCCGCCCGCCGCAGCAGGGCGCGCACCCGCGCCAGCAGCTCCTCGGTGTAGAACGGCTTGGCAAGATAGTCGTCGGCGCCCGCGTCGAATCCCGCAACCTTGTCGCTCCAGCGGTCGCGCGCGGTGAGGATCAATACCGGCATGCTGCGCCCGGCCTTGCGCCATTGTTGCAGCACGCGCACGCCGTCCATCTTCGGCAGGCCAAGATCGAGGATGACCGCGTCATAGGGTTCGGTGTCACCGAGGAAATGACCTTCCTCGCCATCGCTCGCGCTGTCGACCACATAGCCCGCGTCCTGAAGCGCGCGCTTCAACAGCCGCTGCAGATCCTGATCGTCTTCGACAAGAAGTATCCGCATTTCTTACCTGGAAAAGATTTTAGCGCAGAGGCCGCAGAGGATGCGCAGAGGACGCAGATGAATTTTTGGCGCGCTTCGCGCGCTATCATTTTCCTGCGTCCTCTGCGCATCCATCGCGTACCCTGCGTTAAAATCTTGTCTGTGCATGAACTCAACGCCCTCGCCAGGGGCCGCCCGGGCGCCAGCCGCCGAAACGTCCGCGGAAGCCGCCCGGGAAGCCGCCGCGCGGCGGCCCCGGATAAGGATAATACCGCAATCCGCTGGGCGGCATCGCCATGCCCCCATAGCCCCGATAGGGGCCGAGAACACGGCCCGTGCGTGCGTCCGTGTCGAGCCACTGGACACGGCCATCCGGCGTCAGCCATTTGAGGCGGTAGTGCCATCCGCCCATCGGATCGGCGTAGGGTCCTTCCGCATCGTAAAAGCGTCCGGGTCTCCCATTGCGGATTCCGGGCAGGATGCGATCAAGCGGCTGCACATTGTAGCCATACGGCACAACATGCCGCGGCTGCGCCAGGGCGGGCGAAACAAACGCCGCCAGTGCCAGAAAAATTGCCGGAATCGCGCGCCTGAACATGGGCTTCTCTACCGTTTTCGCAATGAACGGCGGATGAACGGTGCCGCCCCCAGTCCCGATGCGCTCGCGCCACACTAACATCCCGAAGAACAAGGCTCAAATTGTTCGGCTTTGCGTTACCAGCAATTGAACGGCGGTCGCGACAAACTCCGCCGCGCGGGGTGCGCGCTGCTCGCCTGCGCGTCTTGAATCTGCCGCATTGGTCGGCGAGGAACTGGGACCAACATGCCGGGCGATCATCTGTCGGAGAGGCTCGAGGCGTCCCGCAACTGGGCCGCACGTCACAGGCTCGCTGTCATTCGCACGTTGGTGATCGCTGGCGCGATCCTGTTAGCTCCCCTGGTATTGCTCGAACTCGCGCCGAGCTACCTTGTGTGGACAGCTCCCAGCATCGATCCGAAAAAGGATCTCTACTCCGCGAACCGGCCGATCGCCTTTACGTTCCTCGACGCGGACGGAAACGTCGCCGGACGGCGCGGCGCGATCGTGGGCCAGCGTCTCTCGCTCGGCGACATGCCGCCCTACCTTCCCGCAGCCTTTATCGCGATGGAGGATCGCAGCTTCTATGAAAACGACGGCATCGACATCCGCGGACTTGTGCGCGCGGCATGGATGAACCTGCGCGCCGGTCACGTTGTTGCCGGCGGTTCCACGATCACGCAGCAGACGGCCAAGATCGTGTTCCTTTCTCCGAAGCGCACTTTCGCGCGCAAATACGAAGAGCTGATCGACGCCGCCGCGCTCGAGAAATCCCTCTCCAAGAAGCAGATTCTCGAACTCTATCTGAACCGCATCTATCTGGGTTCCGGCGCCTACGGAGTCGACGGCGCGGCCCATGTGTATTTCGGCAAGTCGGCGCGCGACCTCTCGCTTTCCGAAGCGGCCATGCTGGCGACCCTGACGCGTGCGCCCTCCGCCTTCTCGCCGAGGCGCGATCTCGCAGCCGCACAGACGCGCGCAGGGCTTGTGCTGCGCGCGATGGCCCGGACGGGCGCGATCACAAGCGACCAGGCAGACGAAGCGGCCTTGCATCCCGCGGTGATCAGCGACGTCAGGCTCGCCGATGCGCGCAATTTCTTTCTCGATACGGCGGCCGAAGAAGCATTGAAACTCGTCGGGACGAATGGCGAGGGCGACACGGATCTGATCGTGCACACCACGCTCGAGCCGCGACTGCAGGAAGCAGCGCGGCACGCATTGGCGCACACGTTGAACGCACATGGCAGGCGCGCGCATGCAAGCGAGGGCGCAATCGTTCTGATGAAGCCGGACGGCGCAGTCTCCGCGCTGATCGGCGGACGAGACTACGATTCGAGCGTGTTCAATCGCGCGACCCAGGCGAAGCGCCAGCCCGGCTCCGCCTTCAAGCCGTTCGTCTATCTCGCGGCACTCGAGAACGGCCTCACCCCGTGGGACGTGCGCGAGGACGGCCCCGTCGATATCAATGGCTGGACGCCCACCAATTATGGCGGCCGCAGCTACGGCACGGTGACGCTGGCGGACGCCCTCGCCCATTCCATCAACACGGTGACCGCAGGTCTCGCGCAGGAGGTCGGCATCACCAGCGTCGTCGATGCGGCGCACCGCTGCGGTATCACTTCGCCGCTCGCGCCGAACGCGTCGCTCGCGCTCGGCACCTCCGACGTGACGCCGATGGAGCTGACGACCGCCTATGCGGTGTTCGCATCGGGCGGCGAGCGCGTCTTTCCCCACCTCGTGACGGCGGTCGAGGACAACGCGCATCGCATGCTCTTCGAGCGGAAGCCCGTGACGCCGGATCGCGTCATCGCCTCGCATGTCGATCGCGACCTGACGGGAATGCTTTACGGTGTGGTCGTCGAAGGAACCGGGCGGGCGGCGGCGCTTCCCGGACGCCAGGCCGCGGGCAAGACGGGCACGACACAGGACTATCGAGACGCCTGGTTCGTCGGCTTCACGCCCGACTACGTGGCAGGCGTCTGGGTCGGCAATGACGACAACTCTCCGATGCGGAACATAACCGGCGGCACTCTGCCGGCTGCGATCTGGAAAGACGTCATGACTGCGGCGGAGCACGGACTGCCGGCAAGGACACTCGACAAATCCACGGAGCCGGCGGTCGAGGACACGAGCGACACCGAAAGCGCGAGTACGTCCGACGACGAGACGAGCGTCGACTCCGGGACGGCGTCAAACGATTCCAGCATGCGCGAGCCCGGTTCGCGCAACGGTGACGAGGCGACGCAAGAGCAGGCTCCCTCGGCACAGAGCCGATCGGGTTCCTTTTGGGACTGGCTGACAGGAAACAGTCACGACAATTCGGGCGAGCAGCCACACGCCTCTGCGGAAACATCGAGAAATTCATCCGATGCCGCTGCCGAAGCGCCGCCGGCCCCAAGCGTGCCCGAACGCCGCGTGGAGTCCAGGCCGCCCGAGGGTCCGGACATGACCGACACGCCTCCGGTCGGTGAGCCTGAAGGCGACGCGGGACCGCTACCACCACGTGACTTTCGTGACGAACCGCCACCCGCGGTCGTGATGATGCACAGGGATGAGCGTCCACCGCCGCCGCCCGACGACATCCAGTCAGAACCACCGCCTGCGATCGTGATCCATCATCCGGAGCGATTGCCGCCGCCACCGCCGCCGCCTCCTCCGCCCGAAGATGACGGCGATGGGAATTGAGTGAAGATCGAGCAAATTTCATAAAACAGATTCAGCGCAGCGAGTTTCCTCCCCCAACGTGGGGATCCGGGGGAGGCGGAGAGGGACGTCACGCATTACTACTCCCTTCGGACCACCTGATATGTTCCCATCCCACCGTCTCCGCACGTCGAGGAGTCCCACCACCCCCTTAAACGGCGCGAAACGCTCGACTATCGTCCCCCATGAGGGTCTTACCGGCACCAGTGGGGCTTCAATACGTCTTCGCTGTGGAATTGCACATCATGTGCGAACACGACACGTTCGCAAATCGGGCCGAGACGCTCCTCAGCTTCTGAGAATTTATATTTCGTGCTACTCACGCTACGCGTTGAAGCATCTGTTTTGCCACCGCCTTTGCTGCCAGCATTTTCGGCAAGCGTACCTTCACCTCGGTTCCGACTCCTTCGACGCTGTCGATCTCAATGGACGCGCCCATCGTTCTGGCCAAAAGAAAGCTGATCGTGAGTCCCAAACCCGTACCTTGATGCTTGCGGCTGTACACACCCTCTGCCTGGACGAAGGGACTCCCAATCTCATTCAAAGTCGCCGCCGGAATGCCGCAGCCATGATCTCTGATCCGCATCTCATGAGCGCCATCCTGGGCCACGCAAGTGATTTCGATATGTGAATGCTCGTTGGAAAATTTTATCGCGTTGGAGAGTACATTGATCAGGATCTGGTGGAGAGCCTGACTATCGGCATACACCATCAGCGGTGACGACACGGCTTGTGTATCGAGACGAATGTTTCGTTCTGCCGCCAACACGCTTAGCATGCGCACACAATCCTCCATTACTTGCCCGAGGCACACGACCTCCATTTTGAGTTCAAATTTTCCAGCCTCGATACGTGAAACCTGCAAGACGTCGTTGACAACCCCCAGCAGGTGACGGCCGCTGTCCAGGATCGCCCTGGTATAGTCGCGCCGTTTGGCGTCTCCGATCCCACCGAACTTCTCAATCGTCATCAGCTCCGAAAACCCGATGATCGCATTTAGTGGGGTGCGCAGTTCGTGGCTCATATTCGCGATAAAGGCTGACTTACTCTGGCTGGTTTCCTCCGCCGATCGTGCGCGCGCCTGGGTTACTTCCAGTTCGCTCTGATTGATACGAGCCTCGCTGACGCGGGTGTGCTCCGCGACGCGCCACCACAGGAACGCAAGGCCGCCAAGCGTCAGCAAGCAGAAACCGCCTGCGGCGGTCATCGCCGGCAACACACGGAGCAAAAGGTCCTGCCCAGACTGCGCAGGATGCCACGTGAGTCCAAACGCCGATGGCGTGCCGACCGGGCTGGGCAACACGAACCCGCTGCGGATATTTCGCTCGACGCGCAATTGCTCAATCCCATAGTCATGGCCGAGCTTATCGAGAAAGGTCCGGTTGAATTCGCGAACCTCTATGAACACGAAATGTGGGTGAACGTTGCGTGAGGATTCTCGAATGATGGAGGCGCCAGCAAGGCACGGCACGCCGTTCAACTCGATGAAGCCGGAGACCCCATTACCCCGGGCAAACGCCAGTTGTGCCAGCTCAGATAGGGTCGCGCGGTCCTGCGCAGAAGGCGGATGTGTCCCGAGCTTGCGTGAATACCTATAAGCGATCGACCCTGATAAGGAGATCGTGAAGACCTGGTCAATTCCAAACGTCTTGGTGATGTATGGGCCGATGTTCCGGCGCGCCCAGTCGGGATTTTGATATCCCTCGAAGTATTCATAGAGTTCGTTCCAAAGCGTATAGTCGGCAACCGCTTTTCCCAAATCTTTCACGCGGTCGTCAGTGACAGAGAGCAGCAAACGTTGCTCACCCTCCTTCTGCTTGGCATCGAGGCTTGCAGAGGAGATGTTGATGACCCAGAGGATGACCCCGAAACATCCGATCAAGACGAGGGCCATTGCGCTGCTAAGAGCGGTAACGAAGCGAGTCAGACGATGTTGGCGTTTTTTCAAGATTATCAGGGACCGGATTGCGCGCCAATTTTATCGCCGATCAATTAACGAATAGCCTTTTGTAGCGGGTTCAAGCCCTCGTCGTAATGGAAGGCGCCCGCATTGCTCGAATTTGAGGCGTGCGGGGGACCTCAATCTCCGACTACCGCAGAAAATATGAGGCGACTCTCGTGCTTAGTCTCGCCGGGCGCTTTGCGGAGCTGCCAGCCGTTCTCGACCCGGAGATCAATGAAGCGGCCGAGTGTATAATGCGCGCCGCAGCCGATGCTCATAAGTGTGGTGCCGTTCGGCGACCCGGGCGCCGCGCGGTTGTCGCGAACGAAGCCGTAATCCCAAAAGACATCGAACTGCAGCGCGTCCCCGGTGGCCAAATTGGCATTGCCGTCCCAATCGTGAAGTGCGCCGGTCAGTTGATCGCTTGGGCTGAAAGCGGGGGTGCGGAATTCCTGCGTGCCGGCGAGCCCCAGCGAGCCGGACGCGGTGCGCTCGTCATAGCCGCGCACCGAATCGATCCCGCCGTCGTCCATTGCTTCGCTGGGTAGCAGGTTGGATGTGGAGAGTTGGCCCTGGCCTCGCGTGATCGCGCTAAAATCCCACGGCAGCCGCGTGACGCGCGAGAGTATGAAATCGTCATAGGCATAGCGCGCCGAGGCGTAAGGCACACCGAAATGCGCAAAATTCGGCTGGAACGCCGCGTCGGCATTGCTGCGGTCCAAACGGCCGGGGCTCAGTTCCACGAGATTCGAAATCAACGTCTGCCCCGAATTGTCGCGGCCGGATAGCGTGTAGAGGATCGGGATCTGCGCCACGTCGGTCAGGCTGTTCGAAATATTGAATCCTCCGAAGGCGAAATTATTGTTGGTGCGCTTGAAGTCGAATCCGAATTGGAGGTCCTCGGCGAGGTCCCCGAGCGCAGGAAGCGCCTTGTCGTAACGGAAGCTCGTCTGCCAGCTCACGCCGGCCTCATTGAGGAAGAGGCCGAGGTTTGGCCGGTCCTGCTCATAGAGGCCGTAGAAGATGAGCCTGTCGCGCCAGTGCAACGGAATGATCCAGCTCAGCGAATGGGCCGCGAGGCTCGCGCGGTGGCCGCTGACGGAGGTGTGGTCCGGGCGCGACCAGAAATCGTTGCTGGAGGTGAACTGATAGGCGATGAGTTGATCGAGGAAGAAGGCGTCGCCCCAGAGGAGACCCAGGCCCCAGCGGTTGACGCCCTCCGCCGGCACGCCCGTGTTGTCATAGCTCGCGTAGGCCCGCAGCGGAAACCGATCCTCGGTATGGAGTACGATGTCCGTCGTGCCGGCTACGTCGCCTTTCTCGGCCACTGCCGTCGTCTGCCGGAAAGGATTCTGATTCAACCATGCGATGTCGTCGTTTAGCGCTTCGGTGCGGATAATGTCTCCTGTGTTCAGGCTCACCTGCGATTCGAGCAGCCAGTCGGCGAACCAGTTGTTGCCTTCGGACCTGATCTTGCCGACGCGGAACTCCGTCACGATCGCTTGCAGCACACCTGTCGATATGTCCTGCTCGGGAAAGACGACATCGACAAAGGGCCGTCCCTGCGTACGGTACCATTGCTCGATATCGGCGGCGATCAGCTTCATCGCCGCCAAGGAGAGCGGTTTGCCGATGAAGGTCTCGAGGCGCGTCTCGATCGCGGGGTTCTTCAGGAGTTGCGGACCCTCAATCACGAGTCCTTTCCCGCGAGCGCCGTTCGCTTCGATCTTCGCCGCCTTGTCGACGAGTCGAATGCCGACGAGACGATTGAGGATGGTTGTCAGCTCCCTGGGATCGATTTTCAACGAAGGTGCGGACGGCAGCGCGATCTCACCTGTCCCCTGCGACGGCAAGGTTTTTGGCGCGAGGCGTTGATAATCCTGGGCTGCGCTCTGTTCACAACAAAACGCGGAGGGCAAAGCGGCGAGAAGCAACAACGGGAACGCGTCGCGAAACGCGCGGTGCCTCTTCTTCGCGCTGGCCGGACTTCGAATCGCATTCATCGGATCGGGAATAGGCCACCGCGCCTGAAATTGCGCACGTGTCGCGTTGGATTTCGATTCCCCTCGCGAGTTTCCGCGCGTCCTCCATCTGAACGGTATCGCTATCGGTCAAGGCCCGGAGCTTCAGCCCCTTGTTACTGCCGTGCAGCCCGTTCGCCGACCGCCACCGCACGCGTTCGAACGTGGTTGAACGGGCGCGCCTGACGGCGGTGGATTGGACAGGAGGTAGGGCAGCCCCCCATTGATCGATCCGTTTTCTCCCCAGATCGAGCCGCTAAATCCGGCCGGCAGTCCCGATTGCAATTGCAGGGTGGTCAGGCCGGTGATGCCGGGGTAGTTGGCGAAGTTGCCGGCACCCTGGCTGAGATTGGTGATGCCGCTCGTCGTCGTGTCCCAATAATCGTCGGTATCGGTGCCGTAATCGGATCCGACAAGGCCGCCGACAGAGGAACCCGTGCCGCCCACCGGAGCGCCAGTCGAATAGGAATCGCTGATCAATCCGTAGTCGTTGAACCCCACCAGCCCGCCAACGGAGCTGTTGCTGCCGCCGGTTACCGAGCCGGTCGCATAGGAGTTGGCGATGGACGCGGTGGCATAGAGATTCCAGCCGACAAGCCCGCCGACAGAGGTCACGCCTCCGCCGCTGACGGTACCCGTTGCGAATGTTTCGTCGATCGCTCCGGCGTTCTCGGCAACCAGCCCGCCCGCGAGCCCTCCGCCGATGCCCCCGACGCCGTTTCCGATGCTCACATTGCCGGTCGCATAGGAATTTTCGATCGTGCCGCGGTTTCCCGCGACCAATCCGCCGGCATCGCTGAAATCTCCGCCGGTAGCCGAGCCAGTCGCGTAGGAGGCGTTGATCGTCCCGTAGTTTTCCGCGGCCAGTCCGCCCGCACTGCAGGCCTCGCCGCACATCACCTGTCCGCTCGCGTACGATCTCGTGATCGTCCCAAAACTAAGGCCGACAAGGCCGCCGGCTTCGCTGTCGAGTCCGCCCGTAACGGCGCCCGTCGCGTAGGAATCGGTGATTGAGCCGTCGAAGTAGCCGACCAGCCCGCCGAGATAGGCGCCGTCCGCGGTGCCCGTCACCATTCCGGTCGCATACGAGTTGGTAATGGATGAACTGGCCGCGATGCCGGAGCCAACCAGGCCGCCCGCGAAGCTGTCTTCGCCGCCTGTCACCGCTCCGCCGGCATTGGAGTTGGCAATCGATCCGGATACGTCCTGGCCAACCAGGCCGCCCGCATAGCCCGCTGCGCCGACTGTTGTCGCGCCAGTGGCATAAGAGTTGTCGATCGAGACTTCCTTCATATAGCCGATCAGGCCGCCGGCGCTCGCACCCTCTCCGCCCGTAACCGAGCCCGTCGCGGAATCGCCGTCAAATTTCGTCCCTTCCGCATAGCCGACCAGGCCACCGGCATCGCTATAGTAGCCGCTTCCGTCGGTCACGTCGCCCGAGGCGTAGGAATTCGTGATTTTCCCTCCGAAGTCATCGCCGACCAGGCCGCCGGCGAAACTTTCGTCTATCCCGCTTACGGCGCCGGTTGCGTAGGAATGGCTGATGCTGGAGCCGCCAGCGCCGACAAGTCCTCCGGCAATGCTGTCGAGGCCGCCGCTGACGATTCCCAATGCATGGGAGTTCGCGATCGAGCCGCTCTCAGAGTAACCGACAAGCCCACCCACTTCGCTCTCGGTTCCGCCGGTCGCCGACCCTGTCGCATAAGAGTTGGCGATCCCGCTATTCTGATTTTCGCCGATCAGCCCGCCAACATAGCTGTTGTCTCCGCCCGACACCGTTCCCGTTGCGTAGGAATTATCGATCGCAACGCCGCTGCCTTCGATGTTGAACCCAAGCAAACCGCCGGCACGGCAACCAAATCCGCAGGAAACCGCCGCCGAAGAGGAGGAGTCCTCAATCGTGCCGCCGACATTGTAGCCGACCAGTCCGCCGACGGTGCCGCCGATCGCACCGCTGACCGTGGATACAGAGCCCCCGGCGCTGTCGCCGATAACGAGGCCGTAATTCAGCCCAACGAGTGCGCCTTCCCCAAAAGGAGCGGCGCCCGCCTGGACATTGGCGTTGGTGAGAACAACGTTGGCGAGCACGCCGCCGGTATTCACGAATGAGAACAGTCCGACTGAGGCGCTTGCCGTAGGATCGTCGATGGAGAGGTTGCTGATGGTATTGCCGAGTCCGTCGAAAGTACCTGAGAAAGCGGTCGAGACGGGCGAGGTGCTGTAGGTGCCGTCGGCGCCCGCATTGTAGCTGTTGGCGAGCGCGAAATCGCCCGAGGGGTGCGCGACGATATCGCTTGCGAGGGTCGAGATGTTGTTCACCAGCGTATAGGCCGCGCCGTCGATCGTCAGATTGCTTGCAAGATCGGCGAAGGTGACATTGCCGGCGGGACCGAACAGGAACGTGCCGCCGGTGCCGCCGTCGTTGGTGACGATATCGAGGCCGCCGGCGCCGGTGATGGAGACGGGCTTGTTGACCAGGATCGAATGATAGGCATCGAGCGTGAGAGTGTTGGCGCTCGACCAGGTGAGTGCCGCCGCGACGGTAATGTTGCCCGCTTGGGATCCGGGTGAACCTGTGCCGCCTGTGGTCACGTCGACATTGGTGGTTGCAAGCAGGTCTTCGAGCGTGGTCACGTTCAGGATCGAATTGTTGCCGGACGGCGTGCAGATTCCCCCCGTGCAGGTTTCCGTGCGATTCGCATGGCTGGAAATCGTCACGTTGTAGGGGTCGAGCAGCAGCGTACCGGTCGCGCCCTGGAAGGAGGTGAGGTCGACATGGCCGTCGAAGCCGAGCACGCCATGGCTTGAAACTTCCGCGAAGCCGCCTCGCGTGCCGGCGCTCCCACCTTCCGAGATCGTGCCGGCAAAACGCGTCGCCTTGTTCGACCACACCACGACGGAGCCGCCCTGCCCCGCGCTGCCATTGGCCGAAATGCGTGCGCCGTTTGCAATGTTCGTCGAGTCTGCCGTAGCGACGTTCTGCGCAACCAGCTTTTCCGAGGCGATCGCCCCGCCATGCCGGTCGCCGCCTATGAGAACCGTGCCGCCGCGCGTGCCGCTCGCATCGATGTTGGCCGTAGACCGAAGGTCGACGGATTTTCCGGTGGCGATGATCGTTCCGCCGCTGCCATTGGCATTCTTCGCGGCGATGGCGCCAGAGATCGTTGTCGTGCCACCGGCGGTGAGCCACACATGGCCGGCGCGTGTGGAGGTTCCCGTGGCGCGAATGACGCCACCATTGTTGCCGGCGAGCGCATAGACGTTGCCGCCTGCTGCGTTGAGATCGACCTGGGCGGCGGCGATATTGCCGGTGTTGATAACATTCCCGTGGCCGTCCGAAATCAGGCTCACCTGGCCGGTGGGCGAGGAAATACTGCCCTCATTGGTCACATTGCCCGTGGAACTGGCGGCAAAACTGCCTTGCGTGATGACCTTTCCGCTCGGCGTCACAAGAATGCCGGAGGAATTGACCAGATAAATAGAACCCGTGGCTTTCAGCGAACCGGCGATTTCGGAGAGATTGTTTCCTGTCACCTCGTTGAGCGTGGCGCCGGAGCCATTGTCGAACTGGACGGTCTTGCCCCGTCCGATCGAGAAGCTCTGCCAGTCGATTATGCCGCTCGAAGACTTTTGATCGATGGTCAATCCACCCGCCGAACCCTCGATTGCGCCGGAGCCGGCAACATAGTGTCCGCGATTGGGCAGCGAACCGGCGGAGGCCGTCGTCGCAGATACCGGTGCGACGAGGGCCAATACGCACACACTGGCGCTGCTGCGCAACAAGTTCATGGTCTGGCGCATGGAACCCTCCTGTCGTGTCTGCCCTGGCGGATCGCCTTTGGAGCGAGGCTGGAACCATGCGGGCGCCGAGCGGAGGAATCCTCAAAATCGGTCTCAAAAATTTTTAAAACTTCTCAGAAGATCTCCACGGCGCTCCGCTGAACGCACATCAGATCGCAATCGCAATTTGCGGTAGAGCAACAGCCCCTTCATTCTGCACGGCTATGGCGAACGCCGTTCAGGATGCTGCGACGCCTGGAGCTGCGCAAATTCGCGTTTGGCATTCTGGAGCACCGGCAGGTCCTGGTCCGCGTCCTTCCAGAAAGCGAAAAGTTGCGCGTAGGCCGCACCGCTTTCATGCAGCCGTCCCTCCAGGTGCAGCGCCCGCGCGAGCCCCAGATAAGCCAGAGGATACAATGGCGAAGTGGCATCAACGCCGCGATTGACGAGAATTTTCCTGTACTCGGCCACAGCCTTGTCCGCAGCCTTCATATCGAGATCAGCCTGTCCGAGTAGTGAGGGCACATCGAAATCACGCAATTCGAAAGGCAGCGCGGGCTGAAGCAAGCGAGCAGCGTCGTCAGGCCGGCCTTGCTTGAGTGCGACTGTCGCCTGGATCAAGGGGAGATCGATGTCGTTGACGATCGTGTTGCCGGGATTGCGCTTTTCGAAGGCCGCAGCCAGGACCGCCGCGTGTTCGACATCCCCAGCCTTTGCTAGAGCAAGCGGCGCATCGTCGTTCACATCCAGACTGGACGCCTGGAGCGCGGTTTGTCGGGCCTCGTCGTTCACACCAAAGTCCGCGAGCAATGCGATCTCATCAGTGAAGAATTCGCTGACTTCCCCCGCATGGTCAGAACCTTGCAGCCGTGCCGATGCGATTGCCTGCGCGAAGAATGCCCTGGCCTCGCGCACCTGACCCGCCGTCGCGGCAGCCCAGGCTTCGTAGTCCAGCATGAATGCAAAGGTCGGCTTGTCCTTCTCCATGGCAACCTGTTCGGCCATGACAGCGCGGTCGTTTTCCGCAAATGCGATTTCGTACAGCAAGCCATGAACACTCCAGCCATCGAGCCCTCGGGCGATGGCCTGCCGGCAAACTGCTTTCGCCTCGCGGAAACGATTGGAGCGTTTGTAGGCGCGCGCAAGAACAACATAGGGATTGGCGTGACCGGGATTGAGCCTCAAGGCGTTTTTTCCGGCCACGATTGCCTGGGGATATCGGGCAATGTCCGTGTACAGATTGGCGAGGTTTGAATTTGGCACCCAATCCTGCGGATAGGTTTGCGCCCAGACCGTGTAAACGTGAATCGCCTCGTCGATGTCGCCGACGAACTGGTCGTAGTGACTGGCGATGTGCAGCCGTTCGATCTCGCTGACCTTGTCCCTGAGTTGGAAGGCCTTTCGGTAGTAGGTCCGCGCCAGTTCGATATCATCATGGGCCAGATAGGCGCTTGCGAGTTCCTCATCGGCCAGGGCAAACGACGGATCAAGTTCCAGAGCGCGCTGAAACAGCGGAACAGCCCCGGCGTTGTCGCCCACTGCACGCGCGTGTTCGCCGAGGGAAAAAGCCTTCAATGCCTCGAAAGACGAAGTGGTTGCCTGTGCAATTGGTACGTCGAATCTTTGAATCGATGCCGGCGATTCGCTCAGGCCTTCGCGCATATGGACCGTCAGCGCATCGAGCACGGTGGGCAGGTCTTCCTTGCGGCCGGCCTCCGACTTGTCCTGTGCGATGCTCTTGCCTGTGCCGCAGTCTCTGGCTTCGAGCGTGACAAGATAGCGGCTGCCAACCGCGCCAACCACGCCGCTCAACACCGTCCTGCCTTCGACGCGCGCACACACTTCCTGCGCCAGCGCCGGTGTCAGCCTTGCGTCCTCGGGACGCTCCATCAGCCGCAATGTTTCACTTTCCTGCTGCGGCGACATCAGGCTCAAAAACGGCGATTGCGCCAGATCGATCTCCAGCACCTTTCCGAGTACCGTGCCAAGCGCGGGGTCGTTGGTGAGATTCTGAAAATCCGCCAGGACGACGATATTCGGTTTCTCGGGAGGCGGCGGACCGCGCCGGTACAAAATGACGGCAACCAATGCTACGCCAAGCAGCACTGGGGCCAGGTACGCAGCGGTGCGCCAGGCGCTCCATTGGCCCGCATTCGCGCCGCCCCGGGCTGAGATTGAGTCTGGAGCCGGCCTCAGCGCAGCCTGAACCGCGCTGACCGACGACAAAACGTCGGGGGAAGGGCCCGCAAGCGAGACTTCCGGCGTCGGATTTTCTGCGGTCCATTCAACCGGCGCAGTGAAGCGGTAGCCCCGCCCAGGCGCGGTAGAAATGAAGTTCTCATCTTCGCCGGCATCGTTCAGAGCCTTCCGCAGCGCGAAGATGGTCTGGCCGACATTGCTTTCATCCACGAATCTGCCCGGCCAGACGGCACCCAGGAACTCATCCTTCTCGACCACGCGATTGGGATGTTCAACCAGATAAAGAAGCGTGTCGAAAAGCCTGGGCGAGAGTGCGACCACCGTGCCGTCGCGCGTCAAAATACGTCGCAAAGGGTCCAGCCGAAACCGGCCAAACGCAAATATCCCCTTCGGCCAGACCGAAACGTCCATTTCCAAAAAAACTTTCAAAAATTTTGAGGACGATTCTGAGGACTCTTAACGCCCCGTTCGCAGAACGTCGCGGCCCGAAGCCTACACCGGCCCGAAAACGCGGCCAAGGAGATCGGTCATGAGCGAGCCTTCATTGCAATTACCCAACCTCGCGACCCGCAAAGGCGTGCTTCGGATTGCCGCGCTCGTCGCAACCGCCGCGTGGCTCGGCGCCGCAGCGGATGCATCCGCGGCCGTGCCGGCAATCGCCCTCACCCCGGCCCAGAACCATCCGCAGGGAACCACCCAGGTCAACGGTGCCAATTTCGGTGCGAACGAGGCGGTCGACATCTATTTCGACACGACCGACGAGGCGCTCGGCGTTACCAACGCCAGCGGCGCCTTTCCGAAAACACCGATCGGCGTGCCTGCGAGTGCCGCGCCGGGCACCCATTACGTCACGGCCGTCGGCCGCCATTCCGGTCTCGCCGCGCAGAAGGCCTTCACCGTCAATACCGACTGGGCGCAGTTTCATTTCTCCCCGAAGCTGAAGGGCTTCAATGCCTGGGAAAACGTGTTGGGAGCCGGCAATGTCGCCAGCCTCGATGTCGCCTGGACCGGGGGGATACAATCCTCATTCACCTATTCTTCTCCCACAGTGGCGAACGGCATCGTCTATATCGGTTCCAGCAATGACGATCTCTATGCCTTCAACGCCACGACCGGCGCCTTGCTCTCCGGCTGGCCGGTGACGACGGGCAATTCCATCGAATCCTCTCCCGCCGTGGCAAACGGGGTCATCTATGTCGGTTCGGACGACGACAAAGTGTATGCCTTCAACGCCACGACGGGCGCCTTGCTCTCCGGCTGGCCGGTGACGACAGGCAACCAAATCGCGGGCTGCTCCCCAACGGTGGTGAACGGCGTTGTCTACATCGGCTCGACTGATGACAAGCTCTATGCCTTCAACGCGACCAGCGGCACGGCCATCTCAGGCTGGCCGGTCACGACAGGCGGTGCCATCGACTCCACTCCCGCAGTGGCGAACGGCATCGTCTATGTGGGCTCCTATGACACCAAGCTTTATGCCTTCAACGCGACCACCGGCGCGTTGCTCTCCGGCTGGCCTGTGAAGACGAACGGCGCGATCGGTTCGTCACCCGCCGTGGCGAACGGTGTCGTTTATGTCGGCTCCTACGACGACAACGTCTATGCCTTCGACGACATCAGCGGGGCGCCTCTCGCCGGCTGGCCGGTGACGACAGGCAGCTACATCGGCTCGTCTCCTGCGGTGGCAAACGGCATGGTCTATGTCGGCTCAGCCGACAACAAACTCTATGCCTTCAATGCCAGGACCGGCGCGTTGTACTGGTCGGCAGCAACCGGCCAGGCCATCATATCCTCGCCCGCCGTGGCGAATGGCGTTGTTTATGTCGGCTCCGGTGACGGTAACCTCTACGCCTTCGACCTGTTCGGCGACCCACTCTGGAGTGCAACCACAGAGGACTTCGAAGGCTCTTCTCCGGCGGTAGCGAACGACATGATTTATGTCGGCTCCAACGACGGCAATCTCTACGCATACGCACTCAATGGCGGCAACAACGCCGTCTATCGCAAAACGCCCGAGCCGCCCGCAACCTCGTCGCTGCGCCCCGATTGGGGCCTGAAGCCCGCGACGCATTGACTCGTTTCACACAGAATCGCTGGTGACCCACACCTGGCTGCGCCGCAACGCAGCCAGGTCTGGTGCATTTAGAGCGCGAACTACGCTTCTTTCATCGCATTGACGGGGCCACGAGTTGCTCTATCAATCAGCCCCCATGGCTGGATGGGCAATTCGGGGTAGCGCGTTTCTTGCGGCGATAGCGGCTGCAGCATCGTTCTCGTTCGGCACGGCGGCATCCACGCACATCACCTTCGTTACCGACTGGAAGGCGCAAGCCGAGCATGGCGGCTTCTACGAGGCGCAAGCGATGGGACTCTATGCCAGGGAAGGCCTGGACGTGCGCATTCTCGAGGGCGGACCGAGCGTGAACGTGCCGCAATTGCTGGCGGCGGGTGCGGCGGATTTCGGCATCGGCTCGAACGGATTCATCCCGCTCAACCTTTTTCGCGAAGGCGCGCCGATCAAGGCCGTGATGGCGGTGTTCCAGAAAGATCCGCAGGTGCTGATCAGCCATGTGCGCGCCGACGTGAAATCGCTTGCCGACATGAGAGGCAAGCCGATCATGATCTCCGACGCGTCCATTTCCGCGTTCTGGCCGTGGCTCAAGGCGCAATATCACTTCGATGACACGCAGATCCGCAAATACACCTTCAACCTCGCGCCGTTCCTCGTCGATCCGAAGGCGATCCAGGAAGGCTATCTGACGAGCGAACCCTATACGATCGCGAGCCAGGGACATGTTGCCGCGCGTGTATTCCTGCTCGCTGACTATGGCTATCCCGGCTATGCCAACATGGTCCTCGTGCCGCAGAAATGGATCGCGGCGAATCCACGCGCGGTGCAGGGTTTCGTGAACGCAACGCGGGAAGGCTGGCGCCGCTACCTGTTTGCGGATCCGGCCCCGGCGAATGCGCTCATCAAGCGGGACAATCCGGAGATGACGGACGGCGTCATCGCACAGGCGATCGCGAAGATGAAATCCTATCAGCTTGTGACATCCGCCGACACGCAAGCACTCGGCATCGGCGCGATGACGGAAGCGCGCTGGAAGGTTTTCTTCGAAACGATGTCTTCAGAAGGACTCTACGACCACAAGCTTCCATGGCGGAGCGCTTTCGATCTGCGCTTCATCGCGGGCGGCGCGGACGGGTCGCCTGCTGCGCATCGATGACACCGCTCGTCCGCCTCGAACGCGCCGGCAAGACATTCGACAACGGCACAAACGCTTTCGGGCCGCTCGATCTCGACATCGGGGAAGGGGAGTTTCTCGCGCTGGTCGGGCCCTCGGGATGTGGCAAATCCACGATGTTGCGCGTCATCGCAGGTCTCGCCGAATCGACTACCGGAAACATCTCCTTTCCTGGCGGCCAGCCGGAGATCGGCTTCGTGTTCCAGGACCCGACGCTCATGCCCTGGGCGCGCGCGCTCGAAAATGTGCGTCTGCCGCTCGACATCAAACGCGTCGCGCGCGGCGAGGCGCAGGAAAATGCAGCGCTGGCGTTGCGGCGCGTCGGACTTGGCGGATTCGAGCGCGCTTACCCTCGCGAACTTTCCGGCGGCATGAGGATGCGCGTCTCGATCGCGCGCGCCATCGTCGCGCGCCCCAGATTGCTGCTCATGGATGAACCCTTCGCAGCGCTCGATGAATTCGCGCGGCAGGAATTGAACGACGACCTTCTGCGGCTGTGGCGCGAAGACGGGCTGACGGTAATCTTCGTCACCCATAGCGTCTTCGAAAGCGCCTATCTCGCCACGCGCACTCTGGTGCTGATGCCACGGCCCGGCCGCATCGCCGCCGATATTTCGCTCTTGTCACCGTGGCCCCGTGACGAAGAGTGGCGCACCACACCAGATTTCGCCGCACAAACCCGGAAAATCTCTTCGGCCCTGCGCCAGGCAATGGGAGAAGCGGCGTGAGCATCGCGGAGCTGCCGGCAAGAGGTTCACGCGGAGGCGCGGAGACGCGGAGCGAAGCAAATATGAACCGCCAAGGCGCCAAGCCGCCAAGGTGCACGTTACGTTCGGCGACGCTACGGAAGATGCATTGCCTGTTGAACATTGCGCGCCCTTGGCGCGCAGTAACTTTCTTGGCGTCTTGGCGCCTTGGCGGTTCATCTCCGCGACTCCGCGTCTCCGCGTGCCCATTTTTTGGAGGAGCCGAGTGAGGATCACGGTCCGGCATATAGCACCGCTTGCGCTCGGGATCGCGGTTCTGAGCGCATGGGAATTGCTTGTGCGCGTCTATGACGTGCCGCCCTTTGTACTTCCGGCGCCGTCCGCGATCTGGATGGCTTTCGTTTCGAATTTCTCTTCGCTCATCGTATCGCTGGGCGTGACGCTGAAGATCACCTGGATCGCGTTCACACTCGCGCTCGTCTCCGGCGTGGCGCTGGCCGTCATCTTCTCGCAGAGCCGCGCGATCGAGATGACGTTGTTTCCCTACGCTGTCATGCTCCAGGTGACGCCGGTGGTGGCGATCGCGCCGCTGATCCTGATCTGGGTCGGGTTCGAACGCATCGAGCTCGCGCTGATCCTCATCGCCTGGATCGTCGCGTTCTTTCCGATTCTTTCCGCGATGACCATGGGCTTGCGCTCCGCCGATTCCGGCCTTGTCGATCTGTTTCGTCTCTATGGCGCGTCGCGCTGGCAAAAAATCCGGCAGCTGCAATTTCCGACGGCTTTGCCCTGGCTGCTGTCTTCGATGAAAGTTTCGGGCGGCCTCGCGCTCATCGGCGCGGTCGTAGCGGAGTTCGTCGCGGGCTCGGGTACCGATACCGGACTCGCCTGGCGGATCGTCGAAGCGGGCAACCGCCTCGAGATCGCGAAGATGTTCGCGGCCCTCGCGCTCCTTTCCACGGCCGGCATCCTGAATTTCTACGCACTTTCTGCCATCGAGCGCGCCCTCCTCAAGGATTGGCACGAAAGCGCCACGGCTCGGCCTTGACCGCCCTTGCCGCCGCCCCTACATCCGCGCGTCTCACATTCGAGGGCTGGAGAAAATGAATCTGCACGCGGCGAACGCCGCCCTGCCCCGCTTCGCGAGCGTTGAGACTCTCATTGCGGCGCTCAAGCCCATAGAGCCGGTCTATGTGCTGCTTCCGGAGCGCTTTCATCTTGCCGCGCGCCGCTTCATCGATTCGTTCCCGGGCGACACACTCTATGCCGTGAAGGCCAATCCCGCGCCCCATGTGCTCGATCTCGTCCATGCCGCCGGCATCAACCATTTTGACACGGCATCGCTTGGCGAGATCGAACTCGTGCGCGGGCGATATCCTGATGCGATCTGCCATTTCATGGCGCCCGTGCGCTTGCCCGGCACGGCCAAAATCGCTTTCGAGCAGTACCAGGTCACGGACTTCGTCGTCGATTGCGATTTCGAACTCGACAAGCTCCTCGCGGAGACGAAGAGCGGCAAGGGCTGCCGCATTTTCGTGCGCATCGCCACGCCGCTCGGCGGCGCGGTGCTCGAATTGTCCAGCAAGTTCGGCACCACCCCCGACGACGCGGCGCGCCTCCTGAAACGCGTCGCGGAGGCGGGCGCAAATCCGGCGCTCACGTTCCATGTCGGCTCGCAATGTCTGAGTCCGTTCTCCTATGCGCAGGCGATCGAGATGGCGCGCCGAACGGCTGCGCTTGCGGGCGTCGACATCGCGGCGCTCGACATCGGCGGCGGATTTCCCTGGTCGTATCCGGGGCACGACGTGCCGCCCTATCATTGGTACTTCGACACGATCCGCGAAGCTTTGGCGACGATGCCCGACGCGGAGAGGCTGCCGCTTCTATGCGAGCCGGGACGCGGACTTGTCGCCGAAGGCATGTCGCTCGTCACGCAGGTCGTGCTGCGCAAAGGCGACAAACTCTACATCAACGACGGCATCTATGGCAGCTTCGACGAACTGACGCTGCCCGGCTGGACGACAGATTATCGTCTGCGCGTTTTCGCGCTGGACCGACAAGGCGGCGTGAGCGCCAAAGCCGACCGTTCGAGCGCGTTTCGCGTCTATGGCCCGACCTGCGACACGCTCGATGTCCTGCCGCGCCCACTCATCCTGCCCGAAACGATTGCGCCCGGCGATTTCATCGTCTTCGACGAGATCGGCGCCTATTCCTGTGCCGTGCGCACCGCCTTCAACGGCTTCCTCCCCGACCGCTGGGCCATCGTGGGCAACTGACGGGCGTCCGTCGATCCAGTGACGCCTCTGTCGCATTCTGTCTCAATTCCGAAGCTCGCGACAAAATGGACAAGCAAAGCACGAAGAAAGAATTTAACGCAGTGGGCGCAGAGGATGCGCGGTGGGCGCTGGGATGTCGAGCAGCCACATTGAAAACAGCATCGGCACCGCAATCGTTGCAAGCGCCATGACGGTTCACTCGGCGTTGGGGCCGGGCCTGCTGGAAAGCGCCTACGAATTCTGCCTTGCGCACGAACTCTCAAAACGCGGACTCGACGTTCGCAAACAGGTATCAATTCCAATTGTTTATGACGAACTGACTATTGAAAATGGCTACCGGATCGATTTGCTGACGAACGATCTGGTTGTGGTCGAGTTGAAGGCGATTGAAGCAGTAACGCCTGTTCATCGCGCACAGCTATTGAGCTACCTGCGCCTCGGAGGATTCAAGCTCGGTTATCTTTTGAATTTCAACGTGGCGCACATGCGTGACGGCGTAATGCGACTCGTAAATGGTCTTTGAGTTGTACGGCGCGCGAAGCGCGCCAATTATTTCCACTGCGTCCTCCGCGCATCCTCTGCGCCCACTGCGTTAGAATCTTTTGGGTCCACCCGTGCCGTCGATCAGACGTGACGGAGGGCCTGTTTGCGGAGCTGGCGGCTGAGAGCGAGCTCGCCGAGCCGGGTGCCGCTCTTGCGCAGCTGGCTTTCCGCTGCGCGCTTGACGTCCTGCTCATTGGCGAGCTCAAGGCTTTTCAGTTCCTGGTAGGCGTCGCCGAACACGTTCTGGGCCTGGCTGCGCTCGCGCTCGATCTCCTTGAGCGTCGCCTGCAGATTGTCGCGCCGCGCATCCATCGCCTTGAGGAAGCTCGGGAAGGCAAGCCGCCCCAGATCCGAATCATTGGCCCGCTGGCGCTCGCGCACGATCGACTCTTCGAGATCGGTGAGCTTTCGGGTGACGTCCGCGCGCATCCCGTCGAGCGTCGCCATATGGCGTTTCAGCTCGTCCACCCGAAAGCGCTTCAGCCGGACCAGGCTTTCCCGGCGGTTCATGCCGACCTGCCGTCGCCGGGTCGTGTCGGGAACCGCGCCCGAACGGGGCTCCCCAGACCGTCCGAGGTGCCCCCGCAGGGCCAGGGCGCCGAAACTCCGATATCCGTCGGCAAAGCCCTCATCGACAGCCCCTCATGCAGAATTTGGTCCCAGCGACCGCAATCATCTTGAACGGAAGGGTTTAAATGGCGGTAAACTTAACGAAGCGAATCAAGGGGATGGATATGGTGACCGACTCATGTTGCATTAATCCGTCTCGGCTCGTGATGAAGCAATTGGATGGCCAACAAGCCGTTGTTAACCATTTCCGGTTACCTTCAATGCCATCGAGTTAACCGGCCTGAGGCTCATTAGGGGGCGTGAACAGAATGCGTGTGCTTTTGATTGAAGACGACAGCGCGATGGCGAAAAGCATCGAACTGATGCTCCGCTCGGAGGGCTTCAACGTCTACACAACGGACCTCGGCGAAGAGGGCATCGATCTCGGCAAACTCTACGATTACGACATCATCGTCCTCGATCTGCAGCTGCCCGACATGAGCGGCTTCGAGGTGCTGAAATCGCTCAGGCTCGCCAAGGTGCAGACCCCCGTTCTGATCCTTTCCGGCAACGCGATTGTCGAGGCCAAGGTGAAGGCGCTGGGCTTCGGTGCCGATGACTATATGACCAAGCCCTTCCACAAGGACGAGCTGGTCGCCCGCATCCAGGCGGTCGTGCGCCGCTCCAAGGGCCATTCGCAATCGGTGATCACCACCGGCAAGCTGACCGTGAATCTCGACGCCAAGACCGTCGAAGTCGACACCAACCGGGTTCACCTGACCGGCAAGGAATATCAGATGCTGGAGCTTCTCTCGCTCCGCAAGGGCACCACGCTCACCAAGGAAATGTTCCTCAATCATCTCTACGGCGGAATGGACGAGCCCGAACTGAAGATCATCGACGTTTTCATCTGCAAGCTCAGAAAGAAGCTTGCGGCGGCGACCAACGGCGACAACTACATCGAAACCGTCTGGGGCCGCGGCTATGTGCTGCGCGATCCGGTGGTCGAAGTCGCCGCATAAAAAGACTTTAACGCAGAGGGCGCAGGGGATGCGCGGTGGACGCGGAAGGTTTTTTGCGCGCTTCGCACGCGACTCTTCTCCCCCCACGTCCACCGCGCATCCTCCGCGTCCTCTGCGTTAAAAGCTTTCTTTCGAATCGCAGCGCACGCGGCTATTGTCGGCGCGCAATGGATGTTCTGCACACCATCGACGTCGCGAACTGGAACGGTCCGTTTCCCGCAGACGCGCAAGCCGGCGCTTGCGACGCGCTCGAACGCGGCAAGGTACTGTTCTTTCCGCGCCTCGAATTCCGGCTCAATGAACACGAACACCTGCTGCTCACGCCGGACGCCTCGGACGGAAAGTCCAAGAACGTCAGCCTGAAAGCGTCGGGCGAACTCAGCGGCACATCCTGCACGGGCGAACAGGCGAGCCTGATGCAACACATGATGGAACGTTTCGCACGGGATGCAGTGCGCTTCGTGGAGACGCTGATACCTGCCTATGCAAATCGCCTCGCCCGCGCGCCGACGAGCTACCGGCCCGTGGAAATTGCGGGCCGGACGGCATCGGCGATCCACGACGATACGCGGATGCACGTGGACGCGTTTCCGTCGCGGCCGATGCGCGGGAAACGGATCTTGCGCCTCTTCTCCAATATCCATCCCGGCGGCGCGCCGCGCGTCTGGAATGTGGGCGAGCCGTTCGAGGACATGGCGCGGCGGTTCCTTCCTTCGGCGCGCGAGGGCTCGCGCGCGCAAGCATGGATGATGGGCGCGCTCGGCGTCACCAAAGGTACGCGTTCCTCCTATGACTGGCTGATGCTCGGACTGCACGATGGCGCGAAGCTCGACGAATCCTATCAGCGACGCTCGCCGCAGATGGAGATTCCTTTTCCCGCGGGCTCGACCTGGATCTGCTTCACCGACCAGGTGATGCATGCGGCGCTCGTCGGGCAATACGTTCTCGAACAGACGTTTCATCTCGAAATCGACGCTATGGTGGCTCCCGATCGTGCGCCATTGCGTGTTCTCGAACGCTTGCGCGGGCGCGCGCTAGTGTGAATTCGCACGATGCATTGGGAACGAATTATTCAGGCCGGGTAGCCTCACCACGGCCACGTAGACATTTTCATTCACCTATCGAAGGACCCGTTCCTGCTCCCGCGCATCGCTGCCATGCGGTTGACCTTGCCGCAGGTGCGATTTAACTCTCGGACGATCGACATCGTGCGTCTGGAGACAGCGTGAAGTATTCGGCTTTGCCGCAAGGGGCACGGGGGAATCTTTTCTGCGTGCTCGGCATCGCCGTGCTTGCGCTTGCGGGCTGCGGACGCGGCGGCGGCCAGGAGGGATATGGCAATCGCGTGCCCGAGGTCGGCGTGGTGACAATCGCATATCGCGACGCGCTGCTGACCACCGAGCTTCCCGGACGCACAAGCCCGTTCCAGCAAGCCGATGTGCGGCCGCAGGTGAACGGCATATTGGAGTCCCGCCTGTTCGAAGAGGGCGGCACTGTGCGGGCGGGGCAGGCGCTCTATCAGATCGATCCCGCGCCCTACCAGGCCGCCGTCGACAGCGCTAAGGCGGCGCTAGCGAATGCGCAGGCCAATCTCGCAACGACCCATGCCAAGGCGGAACGTTACGCCTCCCTGCTCAAGCAGAGCGCAATCGCGCCGCAGGATTACGACGATGCGCAGGCGGCCTACAAACAGGCTGCGGCGAACGTGCTGCAACAGGCCGCCAATCTCGAAAGCGCGAAGATCAATCTCGGCTACACCCGCATCACCGCGCCGGTCACCGGGCGCATCGGCCGATCGCTCGTGACCGTCGGCGCGCTCGTCACCGCCGACCAGACCACTCCGCTCGCCACGATCCAGACGCTCGATCCGATCTATGTCGACATCAACCAATCCACGTCAGAACTTCTGAGGTTGAAGAATGAGATGGCCGCCGGCGGGATCAGCGGCGGCACGCCGGGGACGGCGCGCGTCACGCTGACTCTGGAAGATGGCTCGACCTATCCCTACGACGGGACGCTGCAATTCTCCGAAGCGAGCGTCGATGCAAATACCGGCGCGGTGGTGCTGCGCGCCGTGTTTCCCAATCCCAACGCGCTTCTGCTTCCCGGCATGTATGTGCGCGCGCGCATCGTCGAGGGCATCAACAGGCGCGCGATACTGGCGCCGCAGCAAGGCGTCAGCCGGAACGAGAAGGGCGAGCCGACCGCGCTCATCGTCGACTCGCGCGGCATCGCCCGCCTGCGCGTGCTCCAGGCGCCGCGCGCCGTCGGAAATTCCTGGCTTGTGACCGCCGGCCTTTCTCCCGGCGACCGCCTGATCGTCGACGGATTGCAGAGCGTCCAGCCGGACAAGCCGGTGCACGCCGTGCCCGTGAAGACGTCCACGGCAAGCCGCTCCTGACGCGGGCGCGCGATGTCCCGTTTCTTCATCGACCGTCCGGTGTTCGCCTGGGTGATCGCCATCGCGATCATGCTCGCAGGCGCGCTCTCGATCGTCACGCTGCCCGTTGCCCAGTATCCCACGATTGCCCCGCCTTCAGTGAACATCAGCGCGAGCTATCCCGGGGCCTCCGCGGAAACGCTGCAGAACTCGGTGACGCAGGTGATCGAGCAGCAGCTGACCGGTCTCGACAATCTGCTCTATTTCTCGTCGTCAAGCTCGAGTACGGGCGGCGTCGGCATCAGCGCGACCTTCGCTCCCGGCACCAATCCCGACATTGCGCAGGTCCAGGTCCAGAACAAGTTGCAGCAGGCGATCGCCCTCCTGCCGGCGGAAGTCGTGCAGGAAGGAATCTATGTCGCCAAAAGGCAAGCGCAGTTTCTGTTGATTCTCGCGCTCTACGATACGAGCGGACGCTATTCCGACGTCGATATTGCCGATTATCTGACGACCCATCTGCACGATCCTCTGGCGCGGGTGCCGGGCGTGGGAGACGTGCTGGTGTTTGGCGGCTCCTACGCGATGCGCATCTGGCTCAATCCCTACAAGCTTTCGACCTATGGGCTGATGCCCTCCGACGTGAGCACCGCGGTCGAGGCGCAAAATGTCCAGGTGACGGCCGGCGAGATCGGCGCGCAACCGGCCGTTCCCGGCCAGGAGCTGGACGCCACCGTGACGGCGCAGTCGCAGCTGCAGACGGCGGATCAGTTCCGAAACATCATTCTCAAGAGCAGCAGCGCCGGGGCGCTGGTGAGACTCGGCGACGTCGCCCGCGTCGAACTTGGCGCACAGAGCTACGGCGAAACCGGCCGCTTCAACACCCATCCCGCGTCCGGCCTGGCCATCCGGCCGGTGCCGGGCGTCAACGCGCTGACGACCGCCGACGCCGTGCAAGCCGAGGCGTTCAAGCTCGCCGCGAATCTGCCGCCGGGCCTCCATCTCGATTTCGTCGTCGACAACACGAAATTCATCCGCCTGTCGATCCACGACGTGATCGTCACGCTTCTCGAAGCGATCGGGCTCGTCATCCTGGTGATGTTCGTGTTCCTGCAGAGCTGGCGCACCACGCTCATTCCGGCGATCGCCGTGCCCGTGGTGCTGCTGGGAACTTTCGGCGTACTGGCGGCCGCCGGCTACTCGATCAACACGCTGACGCTGTTCGCTCTGGTGCTCGCAATCGGATTGCTGGTGGACGATGCGATTGTCGTGGTCGAGAACGTCGAGCGCATCATGCGGACCGAAGGGAAATCGCCACGTGATGCGACGATCGAATCGATGGACGAGATCACCGGGGCGCTCATCGGCATCGCACTCGTACTGTCTGCCGTCTTCCTGCCCATGGCGTTCTTTGGCGGCTCGACCGGCGTCATTTATCGCCAGTTCTCCATCACCATCGTTTCGGCGATGGGGCTTTCGATCCTCGTCGCCCTGATCTTGACGCCCGCCCTGTGCGCCACGCTCCTCAAGCCTGGTTCGGAAGACCGGATTCCCCTGGGGCGGCGCTTCTTCGGCGGTTTCAATAGAGTCTTCGAAGCCTCGGTCCGCCGCTATCATTCCGCACTGGAATGGCTTTTCGGCCGCGCGACGCCTGCGCTCGCGGTCTATGCGGGTATCATTGTCCTGCTCGCCTTTCTTTTTCTGCGCCTGCCGACGAGCTTCCTGCCGGAGGAAGATCAGGGCGTCGTCATTGCCCAGGCGACGCTGCCGGCCGGCGCCGTCCAGTCGCGGACGCTCGCGGTGCTCAAACAGCTCGAACACCACTTCCTCGTGGATGAAAAGAAGAATGCGGAAAGTATCTTTACCGTCGCGGGCTTCAGCTTCTCCGGCTCGGGGCAAAACCAGGGCATTGCATTCGTTCACCTGCGGGACTGGAACCAACGCCGCGGCGAGACAAATCACGCCGCGGCCATCGCCACGCGGACAACGATGGCACTTTCGAAGGTTCGCGACGCCCAGGTTTATGCGCTCGTCTTGCCGGCTGTTCCCGAACTCGGAATTTCGTCGGGCTTCGATCTGGAACTGGAGGATCGCGGCAACCTCGGCCATGCGGGCCTCGTTGCAGCCCAGAACAAGCTGCTCCAGCTCGCGGGCAAAGATCCCATGCTTGCGAACGTAAGGCCGAACGGGCTTCAGGATACGCCGCAGCTGCATGTCGACATCGACGAAGCCAAAGCAAACGCGCTCGGACTTTCCATCGCCGACATCAACAACACGCTGAGCGCCGCATGGGGCAGCGTCTTCATCAACCAGTTCGTCGACCGCGGGCGCATCAAGCAGGTTTACATGCAGGGCGACGCGCCGTTCCGCATGAAGCCCGAAGATCTGGACCGCTGGTATGTGCGCGGGCAAAACGGCGAGATGGCGCCGTTTTCTTCCTTTGCCCACTCGTCCTGGATGCTCGGCCCTTCGGAACTTGATCGCTACAACGGCGTGCCGGCGCTCGAAATCCAGGGACAGGCGGCCCCAGGCAAAAGCTCCGGCGCCGCGATGAACGAGATGGAAAGGCTCATCAAGCAATTGCCGGCGGATGTTGGATTCGACTGGACGGGGCTTTCCTACCAGGAACGCCTGTCGGGTTCGCAGGCGCCTTCACTCTACGCGATCTCGATTCTCGTGGTGTTTCTCTGTCTCGCTGCGCTCTACGAGAGCTGGTCGATTCCCTTCTCCGTGCTGCTCGTCATTCCGCTCGGCGTCGTGGGCGCAGTTCTCGCCGCAACCATGCGCGGGCTGTACAATGACATCTATTTCCAGGTGGGCCTGCTGGCTACCATCGGTCTCTCGGCAAAGAATGCGATCCTTATCGTGGAGTTCGCCGCGGCCGGAGAGCGGGAAGGACGCCCGATACGCGACTCGGCCCTCAACGCTGCGCGATTGAGATTGCGTCCGATCCTGATGACGTCGCTGGCCTTCGTCGCCGGCGTGTCTCCGCTCGCTCTATCGACAGGCGCCGGTGCGGCGAGCCAGAACGACATCGGCACGGGCGTCATCGGCGGCATGATCTCGGCGACCGTGCTCGCCATCTTCTTCGTGCCGCTCTTCTTCCTCCTGGTCCGCTCGTTCGTCGCCCGGCGAGCAGCGCGAAAAAAAGCGGCCTAACGCTCGCCCACCTTACGAATAATTCTCCCAGGAATGGGCACGCGGACTCATTCGCCGCGGCCCGCCGAACGCCGATTTCCGGCCCGCGTGCGCGTGGCAACGAATTTTTTACCGCGTTACCAGCGCCTTCGAACAAATTTTTTCACCATCGGTAAATCGCGCGGTCCTAAAACCGATGCAGCGGTCGCCGCTTCGTTGTTCTCGCAACCGCGATGCTGGGTACGGCCCGAAAGGGCGAATTCGAAGGGACACCATGCCGCCGAGAGGAAGTCGCGTGCCGCCTCGCGCGCGCGCGTTGTGGTCGTGCGCCGCACTCGTTGCGGGTTTGCTCGCCAACACCCTGCCGGCGGCCGGTTCGCAAGCCTCCGCACTTCAGCGCCTCGCGTCGGTGGACCCGCGCGCCGCCAGCGCTGCGGTCCCGCGATTCAATGCAGGCGACGATATCTCCTGGCCAACTGACGGCTGGCCAGTCTCCACGCCCGAGGCCCAGGGTATCGACTCTGCAACTCTGGCCGACGCCCTCGTCCAAATCCAGGCGCGCCGGATACCCATTCACAGCCTCCTGATCGTGCGTCACGGCAGGATCGTGCTGGACACCTATTTCCATCCCTTCGCCGATGGCAGGACGCACAATGTCTATTCGGTGACGAAAAGCGTCACCTCCATGCTCGTCGGAATTGCCCAGGCCAGGCACGAATTTCCCGGCGTCGAAACACCGGTGTATGCGCTGCTGTCTGCGGGAACGGGCGACGATCCGCGGAAGGCGCAGATCACCCTCGCCCATCTCCTGAGCATGACCTCCGGGCTCGATTGCCGCGCGGAAGGCGGAGAGTCCCTGCTTCAGCGGATGCTGCAAAGCCGGCACCTCGCGGCCTTCATGCTGGAACGGCCGACCGACGCGGACCCTGGAACGACGTTCAACTATTGCGGCGGCAACAGCGAAGTTGTGTCTACCGTGCTGACGCGGATGACGGGCGCGAGCGCGCTCGAGCTGGCCCGCCGCGAACTGTTTGCGCCGCTCGGCATTACGCATGTGGCATGGTCGACCGACGCGGATCACGTCTCCCATGGTTTCGGCGATCTGATGCTCGAGCCGCGCGACATGGCCAAGCTCGGCTATCTGTGGCTGCACAACGGCCGCTGGGGGAGCAGGCAGGTGGTGCCGGCAGACTATCTTGCCGAGGCGCTGACGGCTCACGCGAGCGTGCAGCCCGGCATCGAATACGGATATGGCATGTGGCTTTATCCCGGCCACTCGCCGGTGGATTTCGAGGCCAATGGCTCATTCGGACAGCGCATCACGGTGATCCCGAGCCTCGATATGGTCGAGGTCACGACCGGGGGCGGCTTCGACGCAAACGAAGTTGCCAAGATGATCGCGGGGGCTCCAAGAGCCGACAGGCCGCTGCCGCCCAATGAAGAAGCAACGGCACGGCTCGATACTCTGGTAGCACAAGCCGCCGCGTACGCGACGAGAGTAGCCGACCTTTCCGGGCGCCGCGCTCAGGGGGCAAAACATCGGGCGTCGCGCGCGTTGATGGTCGCCGCCAACCGATAGACGTTGGCTTGGAGCGTTCTTTTCCTCCCCAAACGTGGGGGAGGAAAAGAAGAGCGGAACCTCCGGATGCCGCCGGGCATTGCGGCTTTGTCCGGAGAGCCGCCGATGCCGAAGAAGCTCACCACATACAAGGCCAAGCGCGATTTCTCGCAGACCGCAGAACCGAGCGGCGACGCGAAGGTTGCCGCGTCGCGACAGCTGCGTTTCATCGTTCAGAAACACGACGCGAGCCGGCTGCACTACGATTTCCGGCTCGAACTTGACGGGGTTTTCAAGTCCTGGGCGGTGACGAAAGGGCCATCGCTCGATCCCCATGAGCGCAGGCTCGCGGTCGAGGTCGAAGACCATCCACTCGGCTATGGCGATTTCGAGGGGACGATTCCGAAAGGTCAATATGGCGGCGGAACCGTCATGCTGTGGGACCGCGGTTATTGGGCGCCGGAAGGTACGGCGAGCGCCGAGACGCAACTCCGGAAGGGTGATCTCAAATTCGTGCTGGCAGGAAAGAAGCTCGAAGGTGGCTGGGTTCTGGTGCGCATGCGCCAGAAAGAGAGGGGCCGGAACAACTGGCTTCTCATCAAGCATCGCGACGGTACCGAGCACGACAATGACCGCGATGCGCTGCTCGCAAAGGACCTGTCGGTCGCCTCGGGCCGGACGATGGCGGCGATTGCCGCGGGAAAAGGACGAGGACCCGTGCCTTTCATGCGCAGGTCGCGCAAATCCGCCAAGGCCGACGCAGTGTTGCGCTCGGCCGGGGCGCCGCGCGAAATGGCGAAGCGCGCTGCGACGCCGGCAAGCAAGGCAAAGCCCGTGCCGGCGCGCGCAGATTCGCGCATGCCCCAATTCATCGCGCCTCAGCTCAGCACGCTTTCCGAGCGCGCGCCTTCGGGTGCGGACTGGGTGCACGAAGTCAAGTTCGACGGCTACCGGATCCAATTGCGCGTCGAGCATGGCGAAGCCGCTCTTCGCACGCGCAAGGGTCTCGACTGGACTGGAAAATTCGAAGCCATCGCCAAATCTGCTGCGCGGCTTCCCGATTGCATCATCGACGGAGAAGTAGTTGCTCTTGACGATCGCGGCTTGCCTGATTTCGCTGCGCTTCTGGCCGCGCTCTCCGAAGGCAAAAGCGAACGTCTGATCTATTTTGCATTCGATCTGCTGTTCGAGGGGCGCGACGATCTGCGCGGACTCCCGCTCGTAAAACGCAAGTCACGCCTCCAGGAACTTCTCGGGAAAAATTCGCGCGGCCAGATTCGCTATGTCGAGCACTTGCGAGGCGCCGGAGACGCAGTCGTCCGGTCGGCCTGCCGCATGTCGCTCGAAGGCATCGTCTCAAAGCGCCTTTCGGATTCCTACCTGTCAGGGCGCGCCGGCCAGTGGACGAAAACAAAATGCCGCGGCGGACATGAAGTGGTGATCGGCGGCTGGACGGATACGAACGGGCAGTTCCGTTCTTTGCTGGCCGGCGTCTACCGCGGCAGGCAACTCGTCTCCGTCGGCCGCGTCGGCACGGGTTTTGCGCGCGAAAAGGTCGAACCGCTGATGAAGCGGCTCAGGACGCTCGCAAGCAAAAAATGTCCGTTTGCCGACGACAATGTCCTGCGAGCGGGACCAAATATGCATTGGGTCAAACCGGAGCTCGTCGCCGAGATCGAGTTCGCAGGATGGACGGGAGACGGACAGGTGCGCCAAGCTTCGTACAAGGGCCTGCGAGAAGACAAACCGGCGCGTGAGGTCAGAGCGGAGCGCGCGTCAAAGCCCGCGAAAGCAAAGCTCGCTGAACCCGTTCCGCGGAAGTCGCGCGCTGGTGGCCCCGCGCGTTCCGGCGAACCCCGGGTGATGAGCGTCGCCATCTCGCACCCCGACAAGCCGCTGTGGCCTGCCGAAGGGAAAGAGAGCGCGTTCACCAAACTCGACCTCGCGCATTATTTCGAAAGCGTGGGCGAATGGCTCATGCCGCATATCACGGGCCGGCCATGCTCTATCGTGCGCGCGCCGGATGGCATCGAGGGACAGCACTTCTTTCAGCGCCATGCGATGAAGGGGATGTCCAGTTTGTTCGATGAAGTCAAAGTATCAGGCGATCGCCAACCCTATCTGGAGATCAACCGGGTCGAGGCGCTGGCAGCGGTGGCCCAGCTCGCGGCGATCGAATTGCATCCGTGGAATTGCGTCACAGACCGGCCCGATGTCCCGGGACGGCTCGTTTTCGATCTCGATCCCGATCCGAGCGTCGCGTTCAAGGCCGTCATCGCAGCGGCACTCGAGATCAAGGAACGGCTCGAAAAGCTTGGCCTCGTCGCATTCTGCAAGACGACCGGAGGCAAGGGCCTTCACGTGGTGACCCCACTTGCGCGCGTCGCGAAGGGAACGGGTTGGCCAGAAGCCAAGGCGTTTGCGCGCGAGGTGTGCGCGCAGATGGCCCAGGACAGCCCCAAGCTCTATGTCCTCAACATGGCGAAGAAGGAACGCGGCGGGCGCATCTTCCTCGACTATCTGCGCAACGACCGGACGGCGACCGCCGTGGCGCCGCTTTCGCCACGCGCAAGGCCTGGCGCACCCGTTTCGATGCCGCTCGCCTGGTCATCCGTGAAATCCGGACTCGACCCCAAACGCTTCACCATCCACTCGGCGCCGAAGCTGATCGCGGCGAGCAAAGCGTGGAACGATTATCATGAAGCCGGGCATACGTTGCGCAATGCAATCGAACGGTTAGCAAAACACTAAGACATACATGTATTTCTTTTGGTGTCCGCGGGACGCGAGTGTTACGCCTCCGGGCAATTTTTAACAGTTTGTTCAAATGACATCGCGCATGTTTACGCACCGATTCACGTTTTCCCGGATTCCGTCACGATGGATGCCGCAGGCACAGCCGCCGCACAAGATCAGCGGGACAGCGCGTCGTCCATTGCGGACCCGCGCTCACTCGAACGTGGACTCGGCATCTTTGCCGTTCATTTGCTGCTCTATCTTGCAACGCTTGTCGGCGCCGTTTCGAGCTTTCCGCTCCCCGTCAATATTCTCTTTGCCGTCGCGAACGGCGTCTTCATTGCTCTGCTGTTCATCGTCGGCCACGACGGCAACCATGGCAGCCTGGTACCGCAGCGGGCGTGGAACCTGTGGCTCGCGCGATTTGCATTCATTCCCTGCGCGCATTCGGCGAGCCTGTGGCGTCAAACGCACAACGAACATCACCGGCGCACCAATCTCAAAGGCGTCGACCGCGTGTGGGCGCCGATGAGCAAGGCGGAGTATGACGCCGCCTCGCCTCTCAGGCGAGCAATCGAGCGGCTCTATCGCGGGCCCTTCGGTCCGCTCTTCTACTACTACGGCGAGTTCTGGCCCCACCGGATGCTGCTGCCGTTGTCACCTGAGACGCGCACGGAATGGAAACGTCATGTGCCTGACTGTCTCTTTGCTCTGACGGGATTGGCAGTGACACTGCTCGCCATCGGAACGATGGGGGCGGCTCTCGCGCCGGCGCGCCCGCTATGGCTGACGCTCGTGACGGGATGGGCCATACCATTCGCAGTCTGGAACTATATTTTTGCGGTCACGATCTATTTGAATCACACGCATCCCTCCATACCATGGTTCCGGGACGAGAATGGATGGAGCTTTCATCGCGGCAATGTGCTCAGCACCGTCCATATGACCATGCCGCGATACCTTCTCCCGCTCTATTCCGACGTCTTGGCCCATACCGCCCACCATACCGACATCTCCCTTCCCGTTTACGCTCTGGTGCCGGCGCAAGCGAAGCTCAAGAGCACATTCGGAGCGGACGTGCAGGAATATCCGCTTTCCATTGTTGAATACCGGAAGACTTACACGGCGTGCAAACTCTTCGATTTCGACCGCATGTGCTGGACCGATTTTGATGGCGTGGCCACCGCGGCGACCTGGGCGGCGGATTTGGAGACGCCCGCCATCGGCTGACGGTCCAGCACGGCTTTGTTTTGCTCGCGCCCGATCCCGAAAACCGCTTCCTCCTGCTTCTCGAGCCGCTCCACCCGCTTTTGCATGTCGCGTTCGGTGGACACGATCAAATGCAGCCCAAACGTCGCGAACTCGCCACGGAACAGGTACGAACGCACGGGCGCGACTTCGCGCATGGCAAGCATAAGCCAGCAGCGCACGGGATCAGGCGGAACTGGTTGGCGCTCTGGAGAAATAACGCGGACGATATGCCGCCTTTCGCGCGCCCGGCGCGCGGCGCCCTCGACACATTCGACAGCTTGGCGCATAAGAATGATGTTTCCGACACTAAGAAGGCTAAACCTTTGGCGACGACCACGCCCGTCGATTTGGTGATCCACCCGCGCGACATGAGCTTTCGCTGGGATTCAGCGGGCGTGCGGTGGTGGATGGGAAACGATCCGGTAGCGACAGCCTACTACAACACCTTTTCCGCCGCGTTCCCGCAGGTCGAAAGATATTTTATCGACAGCGTGCGGCGCTACCGCGACCTTGCCGGACCGGAACTCCAGCAGCAAATTGCGGCGTTCATCGCCCAGGAATCGATGCACTCGCGGGAGCACGTGGCGTTCAATCGTGTCGCCGTGCGCGGCGGCTACGATCTGACGAATATCGAGCTCTTCCTGAAGAAGAAATTGGACTGGGCCCGCGCCCTTTCCCCCATCAAACAGGTTGCCTCGACTGCCGCGCTCGAGCATTTCACCACGATTCTTTCCCACGAGGCCGTCGGCAATCCCCGTCACCTCGAAACCGCACCGGCAGAGATTCGGCGTCTGTGGTGCTGGCACTGCGCAGAGGAAATCGAACACAAAGCGGTCGCGTTCGATACTTTTATGTTGGCAGCGCAATCGCTTTCGCCGCCGGCGCGCTGGCTGTTGCGCTGCGGCGTCATGATATCGTCTACGTGGCTTCTCTTCGACTTTCTCTCGCGCGGTCTCGCGGATTTCTTCCGACAGGATGGAATCACATCGCCCGCGACATGGATCCGATTTTTAAAGTTCGCCTTTGTCGCCCCCGGCCCGATTCGTCTCATTATGTGGCCTTACATTGGCTGGTACATGCCGGGGTTTCACCCGTGGCGGAGAAACGACCGTGAACTCATCGCGCGAGCCGAACTGGCGATCGCATCGCGGCCAGCGTAGGAATTTTGCCTCTGGCGGATGACTCGCCGGAATACCTGACCCGCGCGGTCCGAGTGTCTGTGCGCGGGCACGCCTGCCCGCTGCATCAAAATGGCAATGTGCGATGGCGTGTTGGCGCCGCAGATTTGGGGCGCAGCCTGCTTTGGGTGGTCGCGTCCGTGGTTCGCTAACATATTGCTAATCCTATCCGAATGATTTAATGTTTCATTAATCATTGGATGGGCGGGCGTATCTTGGCGCTAGACGAAGGCAGACCACTGCACCAAGGTGGCGCTCGCGAAAGGCAGCGCGCGTTCGCTGTCCTCAGCCGGCGGCGGTTGTATCTTCCTGTTGCAATATTTGCGTGCGATCTTGCGCTTTACGGACTTAGCGTTTTTGGCGCGGTTACCTCGACGCATCTCGTCGCAAAGTTGACCTTTGCCGGGGTTGCCGGATTGACGGTTTCGCTTCTTGCAATCGTGGGCCACGATGCAACGCACAGGAGCTTCACCTCTGTGCGCTGGCTCAACCGTGTCATTGGCACGATTGCCTTCCTGCCGGCGCTGCACCCCTACGGGCGCTGGGAACATCACCACAACCGTGTCCACCACATATTCACTGCTCAACTTGGCGTGGATAACGCTTATCCGCCGATGACGATTCAGGATTACCTTCTCGCCCCGGCGCCGAAGCGCGCCCTTTACCGTTTCAAACGCAGTTTGCCCGGCCAGGCGGTCTATTATCTGATCGACGTCTGGTTTCCGAAAATGTTCCTTCCCAATCGCGCGGATCGTCGGGAATTCAACGCATTCGACTGGATCGATCTTGCCGTCGTCCAAATCTGGTTTGTAATCTTCGTCGCAGGACTGACTGTGTTGCTGCATCTTGAGACTCCCCGGAGCCTCGCTGCGGCCTTCGCAGACGCATCGCTGTTCGGTTTTCTCATTCCATTCCTGGTATGGAATTTGTTTATTTCATTTGTGACCATCGTACAGCACACCGGGCCTGGCGTGCGCTGGATCGCGCCGACGGGACGCCCCTCGACTTCGGCAGAAAAGCTCCGGGGCACCGTGCATGTCATGCTCCCAAATGCGTTTGACTGGCTTTTCCACCGGGTCATGCAGCACCCAGCCCACCACATCCATTCCGGGGTGCCGCTTTACTCCCTAAAGAAAGCTGAACAGGAGTTGGCGATACGCCTGTCCAACTCGCCTATCGTGGCCCGGTGGACGCCGCTTTATCACTGGCGGCTCACACGGGATTGCAAGCTTTACGATCCGGAGCGGGGCATTTGGTGTGACTTCGCGCTACACCCCATACGTTCCAGGGCCGGATAGCCGACTGCAGCTGCGATTTCTTGATGCCCCGCCGGCGACGCGAGAAAGGTCGGAGGCAGACAATGGTTCACGATGAGACATTTCGTAATTGTCGCGGTCGCGCGAGAGGCACAAGCTCTTGTTCGACATATCGGGCCAGCCCCAAAACTTAAGCGTGCATACGATTGAGACGAACAATCGATTACCCACTTTGTTGGATTGTTTTTTAAGCGATCTTTACCACCTCGTCGGCAGAATGCATCGGCGACCGATTGGTCTCGCCGAACCTCACGATGAGTGTATCCCAAGCGATGCAAGCCGCGCCCCCGGGAGCCAACTACGACCTCGACAGATTGCGGCTCAGCTTCCGGGACGCCGGCGTAGAGCGCGAATTCGAGCGCGAGGCGCTCAAACAGGCGCTCAACGTAATCCGATTGTACCTGGCCGCGGGGACGCTGCTCTACGTTGCCTTTGGCGCGCTCGATTATATCGTCAGCAAGCAGGCCTTGGTTGGCGTTTTTACAATCCGCTACGGTTTTGTGTGTCCCACCCTGCTGATCATTCTGATCCTGAGCTTCACTCGCGTTTTTGCGCGTATCGGACAGTTCGCCCTGGTGTGCTCAATGGTTTCTACGGGTTTGGGCATCGTTGCCATGACAGCAATCATGCCACCACCCTACAATGCTCAATATTATGCCGGGTTGATCATGGTCGTCATCTGGTGCGCGAGCATGGTTCGGGTACGATTTCTCTACTCAATTGTCATTTCAATCGTCATTGTGAGCGCCTACGAGGTCGTCGCGACTTTAGTCAATCCGATTCCACTGGCGACTTATATCAGTAACAACTTCTTCCTCTTTATGGCCACCGCCGTTGGTCTCTTTGCTGGATATTTCCAGGAGCTTTACGTGCGCAGGTCGTATGTGAGCCAGAAAATCATAGAAACAAAAAACGTAACGCTGAGCGCGCTGCTGGTCGAAGCCGACAAGGCCAACAGGTCGAAGAGCGAGTTTCTCGCCACGATGAGCCACGAACTCAGGACGCCGCTCAACGCGATCATCGGGTTTTCCGACGTCCTGAAGAAGCAGCTCTATGGCACGCTCGGCGACGGCCGCTATGTGGAATATGTCACCGACATCAACGCGAGCGGGATGCATCTGCTTTCCATCATCAACGACATTCTGGACCTGGCCAAGGCGGAAGCGGGCAAGCTTGAATTGCGGGAGGACGATGTCGATCTGGATGAGAGTCTGCAAAGCTGCGTGCAGATGTGCCGCACCCGCGCCGCCGAAGGCGGGGTGACGCTCAAGCTCGACATGCCCGCGCACGGCGTTTGCGCGTTCGTGGACGAGAGACTGATGCGCCAGCTGATGCTCAATCTCGTTAGCAATGCCGTCAAATTCACGCCGCCCGGAGGCAGCGCTTCAATCACGCTGGAAGCCGGCGCGCGCGAGGGCATCATGATCCGGGTCGTCGACACGGGAGTCGGTATCCCGGAAGAACACCTCGAGCGCGTACTGCGCCCATTCGAGCAGGTCGAGGGTGCCTTGTCGCGCCGCTACGGCGGCACCGGACTCGGTCTTCCGTTCGCCAAGAAAATCGTGGAGCTGCATGGCGGCAGCATCAAGCTCGAAAGCGAAGTCGACAAAGGTACGCGCGTCGAGGTCCGGCTGCCTGCAAGCCGGCTGATCGCGCGCGCCTACCCGGAACTGGCGCGACAGGCCGTATGATTCAGCGCTTACCGACGTAGAGCAGACGCACGCGGCCCGTGGGTTCGGTCACCGTCCGCACGCCGGCCGGATCGAGACCTTCGGTCCAGGCCAGCATCTGGGCTTCATTGCGATAATTCAGCGACCAGTCTGTAATGAATTCCATGGGCCAGAGATTGCTCTGCGGCATCTCGTTCATGTTTCCGACAATCAGCATCCCGCCAGGTGCGACCAGATCGTAAAGACGCCGCACCAGGCTCGCCGCGCGCCGGTCGGTGAGATAATCGATCAGGCCTACCGAGTAGATCAGGTCCTGCGGCGGCAGAGTCTGCAGTCCGCTGGTTCCCCGCAAGACGTCGGTGAACGACATGTGCAGACAGTTGATCCGGCAGCGGCCCTCATTGTGGACAATATGGGGATAGGCGGCGCGGTAGGCATAGTCGAGCGCCTGTTGTTCCTGATCGATCAGGGTGAATTCCACGCGAGGCGGCGTGGCACGGCTCTTGGCGAGCCAAGTCTCCACTTCGCGCGCCGATCCGCATCCCAGGCTGAGAATTCGCGTGGTGCGCTCCGCTGCTTTCGCAGCGACCGCATCGCCGATGTCGGCGCGCACGACTTCCATGCGTGTCTTGATGCATTCGGCGACTTCAAGGCCCAGTCGATGCAGCAGCATCTCATAGGCATTGCTGCCGACACGCTGCCAGTCATAGACTTGGTTCATGATGCCGAAGTCGCCGGGATAGCCCATGGGCTTCGCATAAGAACGGTCCCAGATGGCGCCCCCCCGAAGCTCCGGCGTCAGAGCAAGTTCGGTATATTCCTTCACCGCGTCGCGTCTCTCGCGCTCCCCCATCAAGCCGCGTACGATGTCGTTGCCCGTGCGCCACAAAGTCCGCCATTCCTGCACAAGCCGAGTCTCGCAGGCTTCGAACACACTTGCATGGTCGAAATTGCGGGTGAATTCCGACGGCACCGACAAATTTGTGTCGAGCAGCGCTCGATAGCCTCTGAGCAGCGTCAACACGTCCGCGCAGAAGGCGCGGTAGTCCTGCGGCACGAGCGCTGCCGAACGCGCGAGTGACGAGCGCGTGGCGATCTGGGCCTGCAGGTTGCGATTGATGAGCTTGTCGATCTCGAGGAAGCTGTCCACGAAGCCGAAGGCGATTTTCGAACCGAAGATTGTTTTTTCGACCCAACGAACTTTCGCGTCCGATTCGAAGATCGGCAGGCCCGATTGCTGGATGGTCAGTCTGACTGCATCGCCGACGCTTAACTCGTCTTCGCGGGCTTCCTTGGCAATCGCCGCGACGCCGCCAAGGCTGACATTGTGGATCTGGTAGGCTTTCGCGCCCACCCGCAGCCGTGGAGGTGTGTTCGGAAACAGGCTGCGCGCCTGATAGCGCGGTGGCCGATACCGGATTTCCCGGCCCCGTGAGCCCTGCAATTCCTCATACGCAAGCATACTGCCCCTTCGCGAAGGATCGCGCCTTTGCGCCCCCGCTGCCGACACACAAATGAGCTAGCCCCACGCTAACCGGTCGTCGGGGCTTACCGCCCAAATCGCCGGATTAATTTCTTAACGACTTATTAATAAATCAAAGTGCGGGCAGAAAGCAAGAAAATTGTGAGCTTACGATGGTCGACTCGACCGTCGTGGGAAAGACATGCTTTGGAATCAACATTAATCGGGGGAGGAACTTCCGTGATCGCATCGCTCCATAAGCGTCTCTGGCCCGTCCTCCTGCTGCTCCTGTTTGCGCAGCCGGCGTACGGCGCCCGAGCTTCTGCTCCCCAATGGATTCCGACCGGTCAGTTTCTGACGCCGGAAGCGGCGAACGGCTCACTGTTCCAGGATTTGGATCCGGGTCTCGCCGCCTATCCCGAACATCGGGCGGGTCAGGCGGCAACCGTCATCGCGACCCACGACGAAAAGACACTTGCAATCCTGACCAGCGGCTTCAACCGAATCTCCGATGCTCGCGGCCGTGTCGATCCTGCGGCTTCCACCGAGTATGTGTTTTTCTTCGATATCGCTCACGGAACGCCGCGGCAGACACAAATATTGCAGATTCCCGATACGGATTCCGGAATCGCATTCTCCGCCGATGACGCGAACCTCTACGTGTCGGGCGGCGTCGACGACGACCTGCACATTTTTGCGCGCAAGGATGGGAAGTGGGCCGAAGACGGTCCGCCCGTTGCGCTGGGGCATGCGCGTGGACTGGGGATTGGCATGAAGCCAAGCGCGGCCGGATTGGCCGTCTCGGCCGACGGCGGAAAGATCGTCATCGCAGACCGCCAGAACGACGCCATCACGATCGTAGATGCACGAAAGCGGCTCGTGACGGGCGAACTCGATCTTCGTCCGGGGAAGAGCGATCCGGCGAAATCGGGCACTGCAGGCGGCGAATATCCCGATTGGGTTGCAATCAGGGGCAACGAAAAGGCCTATGTGTCCAGCCTGCGCGATCGCGAGATCGTTGCCGTCGACGTGGCTTCGACCGCGCCACGCTTGATCTCCCGCATCAAGGTTCCGGGAACGCCCAATCGGATGGTCCTGAACGCCGATGGAAGCCTTCTCTTTGTGGCAGCCGACAATTCCGATCTCGTCGCGGTCGTCGATACCGCAACCGACACCGTCCGCGAGACAATCGACGCGGCCGGGCCCGGCGCGATGATTTCCGGTGCGCAGAAGTTTCGCGGCGCTTCCCCAAACAGTCTGGCGTTGTCGCCGGACGGAAATACGCTCTATGCGACCGATGGCGGGTTGAATGCTCTGGCCATTATTCCCCTGGATGGCGCTTCGCCTCACCATGTCGCAGCTCTCGTGCCGACGGGCTGGTATCCCACCGGCGTCGCCGCAGCAGGCACCATGCTTTACGTCGTCAATGCCCGCAGCGAAACCGGCCCCCATCCAAACGGCTGCTCGCATGCGAGCCCGGTGCATTCCCGTACTGCGGCTTGCCTGGCTAGCAATGGTTATATTTTGCAGCTTTCGAAGGCCGGCTTTCTTTCTCTGCCGGCGCCACGCGCCGAAGATTATGCCGCACTCACCGCAACCGTTGCTGCCAACAATGGATTTCGCGAACACCCGGACGCGAAAGACGAGACTCTGATGGCCGCGCTGCGGCGGCGGATCCGTCACGTGATCTACATCGTCAAGGAAAACCGAACCTACGATCAGGTTCTGGGAGATCTGGGGCGTGGCAATGGCAAAGCGGACCTCGCTCTCTTCGGTGCCGCAATTACGCCCAACCAGCACGCTCTCGCCCGACGTTTCGTGGCGCTCGATAATTTCTTCGACACGGGCGAGGTGAGCGGAAATGGGTGGCCATGGAGCACGGCGGCCCGCGAAACCGATGTGGGCGTCAGATCGATTCCTCTGCAATACGCGGAGCGGGGTCAGAGCTACGATGTCGAAGGCACCAACCGGAACATCAATGTTGCCCTTGCCGCGCCAGCTCGCCGCGCTGCAAACGAGGCGGTGCCCGACGATCCGGACCTTCTGCCGGGACCTGCCGATGTCGCGGCGCCCGACAGCGCCGACGGCGTGGCGGGTCACGGTCATCTCTGGGATGCGGCGATCAAAGCCGGCCTTTCGGCGCGCAATTACGGGTTTCACTGCGATACAGAGCGCTACGAGCAAGACGATCCGCATCCCCTGCCCGTCCTGCGCGACCCGGCTTCGACAAAAACCGTCATTGCCTATGCGGCCGACACGGCGCTGATGGGCCGAACGGATCCATATTTCCGCGGCTTCGACCTCAAGCTGCCGGACTTCTACCGGGAGCGCGAATGGGAGCGCGAATTCCAGCAATTCGTCGCGCACAGAAACCTGCCGAACCTCTCGCTGGTCCGCTTCATGACCGACCACACCGGCGATTTCGCCCACGCGATCGATGGCATCGACACGCCGGAAGCGCAGGTGGCCGACAATGATTACGCGGTGGGCCGCCTTATCGAAATGGTTTCAAGGAGCCCCTACCGCGATTCCACGCTGATCTTTGTCGTCGAGGACGACGCGCAGGACGGGCCAGATCACGTCGATGCACATCGAAGCACCGCTTTCGTCGCGGGTCCTTTTGTCCGGCAACGGCAGGTCGTGTCTGCTCGTTTTTCTACGGTGAACATGCTGCGCACGATCGAAGACGTCCTCGGCATCCAGCCTTTGTCCATCTACGACGCCGCTCAGCGGCCGATGGCAGAAGTTTTCGATCTCAAGCAGAAGAAGTGGAGTTTTTCGGCCAGGCCGTCGGAAGCCTTGCGCTCAAGCGCCCTGCCGATTCCAGAACGTCGCGCCAATTCCACAGACAATGGCGGATTCGCTTTCGCCCATGACGCGGCGTGGTGGGCGCGGAAAACGGCCGGCTACGACTGGAGCAGCGAAGACCGGATCGATGCCGAACAGTATGATCGCCTGCTTTGGACAGGGCTTGCCGGAGCACGGCCGTACCCCGATCACCCCACGGGTGTCTCGAACTGAGAGAAAGCCGGCGCTCAGTTCTGCTGCTGGAGATCCAGTGGAGCGATCTCATGGACGCTCCCGCAGAATTCGCAGCGCGCGCGGATGATTCCGTCGGGATCAGACAGTCCTTCTCGCTGAGCAGGCGCATAGGAGCGCAGCACCGAAGCGATGCGCCCGGACTCGCAATCGCAACGGAAGGCGATTGGTTCGGCCGGGTGCACGCGTACTTCGTCCTCATGGAACAGGCGCCATAGAAGTGTCTCTGCCGCCAGCGAGACATCAACCAGCTCCATGTCCTCCACCGTCGCAAGAAACGCGGCCAGGCGTTCCCAATCATGCGCGTCGACGCGGCCCTCGGGCGTGGCCTGGAGCATGAGCCCGCCGGCGAGCCAGTGCGATCCGGCTTTCCCCGGCACATAGACGGGCGCGGCAGCAAGACGGATCGCCGTCGGCAATTGTTCCGACTGCGCGAAATAGGCCTCCGCAGTGGCGGCTATGCTTTGCGGAGCCAAAGAGACGATGCCCTGATAGCGCTGGTCGCCCTGCCTGGGCTCGATCGTGATCGCAACGACTCCCTCGCCCGCCATGGCCTCGAACGAGGGCGGAACTTCGCTCAGAGAAGAAAAACGCTCCTCGTCGAGCCGCGCAAAGGAGCGCACGCCGGCGGGCCGGCCGCCCTCCGCGCCATAATAGTCGGCGGCAACCAGATCCAACGGACCGGCGCTCTTCGTCTGTACGGTAAGCCGCCCGTCGAGCTTGAGTGCGGAACCGAGGAGTGTGCCGAGGACGCAGATCTCCGCGGCGACGCGCGCGGCAGGCTCGGGTAGCGCTTGAGCCTCAAGCGCCCGCGTCGAGACGGCGTCGAGCCTGACCAATCGACCGCGCAGGCCCGCCTGCGGCAGATCGAAGGGCAAAACAAAATCGGCTGCCGGCGCACGCCGGTAGTCCCGCTCGGCCGAGCTCACGCCAGACACCAGGCGAGAATGGCCTTCTGCGCGTGCAGCCGGTTCTCCGCTTCGTCGAACACTGCCGATTGCGAACCGTCGATGACTTCGTTCGTCACCTCCTCGCCGCGATGCGCCGGCAGGCAATGCATGAAGATCGCGTCTTTGGCGGCGCGCGACATCAGCCTCTCGTTGACCTGATAGGCGCGCAGCAGATTGTGCCGCTTGACCGCGTCTTCATCGCCCATCGAAACCCACGCGTCGGTGACGACGCAGTCCGCGCCGGCCACTGCCCGTTCGGGATCGTCGCCGAACTCGACGGCGGCGCCCGCGCCCATTGCCCAATCGTGAAGACCCTCACGAGGTGCAAGCTCCCTGGGCGTGGCGACTCTGAGACGGAATCCAAACCTCGCCGCGGCATGGATCCATGACGCAAGAACGTTATTGGCGTCTCCCGTCCAGGCGACCGTCCGCCCGCGTATGGGTCCCTTTCTTTCCTCGAACGTCATCACGTCCGCCATCACCTGGCAGGGATGGGACATTTTCGTCAGACCGTTGATGACAGGAATGTCGGCATTGTCGGCGAGCTCGCGGACCATTTCATGGTCGAGCAGGCGGATCATCACCGCGTCGAGGTAGCGGGAGAGTACTCGCGCCGTGTCTGCAATCGTCTCCTCGCGGGCGAGCTGCATTTCCGCTCCGGACATCATCAGCGTCGTCCCGCCCAGCTGCCGCATCGCGATGTCGAACGAGATGCGGGTGCGCGTGGAATGCTTGTCGAAGATGAGCGCCAGCACGCGGCCTTCGAGCGGCTTGTCCGGATCGGCCGCACCGTGCGGCTGACCCAGCCGCGCAGCCTTGCGCCGCCGTGCATCGCCGATCAGCCCCTCGAGCGTTTGGGTATCAAGGTCGGCGAGATCGACAAAATGTCTGGGTCTCGTCGTGGTTCGCGTAAGCGCGTTCATGCCGCCTCCGGTTCGGTGGCCCGCACGGGGAAGGCGGCGGCCGCCTCACCGAGAATGCGCACGGCTTCGCGGACGTGATCTTCGTCGACGATCAGCGGAGGCAAGAGCCGCACGACATTGCCGCCCGCCGCGACCGCAAGCAGCTTCCGCTTCCGCAACTCGTCGATGAACGCGGTGTTTGGCACCTTGATCTTCAAACCCAGCATCAGGCCATGTCCGCGTACGTCTTCGAAGATATGGGGGTACTCCGAGGGAAGAGCAGCGAGCTGCTGGCGCGCAAAGTTGGCGACGCGTTCGACATGCGGCAGGAACTCCGGCGCGAGCACGACATCGAGCACGGCATTGCCGACGGCCATGGCGAGCGGATTGCCGCCAAAGGTGCTGGCATGCGAACCGACCGTCATGCCGGATGCAGCGCGCTCTGTGGCAAGGCAGGCACCCATGGGAAATCCACCGCCGATGCCCTTGGCGATCGCCATGATGTCCGGCTCCACGCCGGACCATTCGTAAGCGAAGAGCTTTCCCGTGCGGCCGACGCCAGTCTGCACTTCGTCGAAGATGAGGAGCAGTCCGCGTTCATCGCAAAGACGGCGCAACGCGCGCACAAACTCTGGCGTTGCAGGGGCGAGTCCGCCTTCGCCCTGTATGGGTTCTATCAGGATCGCGGCTGAAGATTGTGCGATAACTGCCTCTACCGCGCGAAGATCGCCGAACGCCACCTGGTCGAAACCCTCTGCTTTCGGACCGAAGCCTTCGAGGTATTTCGCCTGCCCACCGGCGGCGATCGCCGCCAGCGTGCGGCCGTGAAACGCGCCCTCGAAGGTGATCGTGCGAAAGCGCTCGCCTTCTCCGCGCGCGTAATGAAATCGTCGCGCCATCTTGAGCGCGCACTCGACCGCCTCGACCCCCGAATTGCCGAAAAAAACCGTGTCGGCGAATGTCGCTTCGACCAGGCGCCGGGCCAGCCGCTCCTGGCCGGGCACCCGATAAAGGTTCGATGTGTGCCACAGACGGGACGCCTGTTCGGACAGCGCCGCGACGAGCTTCGGATGCGCATGACCAAGAGCATTGACCGCGATGCCTGCCGCGAAGTCGAGGTATCGTGTGCCATCTTCCGCGATGAGATACGCCCCTTCCCCCCGGACGAAGGCGAGATCGGCACGGCTGTAGGTCGGCAACACTGTCGGAATCAAATCGCTCTCCTTTTCGGAGCGGAATGCGCGGTGTTCGAGCGGGCGCGCTTTATCGGCTGCGTGCCGGATGCGGTCAAGACAGGCTCATTCCACATGGTCAACCACAAAACATCTGCACCGCTATTGCGACGAATTCTCGTGTCGTTGGAATGAGCGCAAGACCACGGATCAGGCACGAACGGTCAAGGCGATCCAGTGCGCGGAAGGCAAACAGCTGATGTACAAGGAACCAGTCCGCGCCTGAGAATGAGGGGGCAATGGGGCGAATATGGAAGGTGTGGCTCTGGCTCGCATACGCCTACGCCGTATGGATACTGATTTTCACTTCGATCAGGGCCTTTTCCAGCCCATGGCGCTGGACCCAAGACCAAATCTTCGTTGCCCTAATCTGGGCCGCGCTGATAGCGGGGCGGCAAGATGGGGTCGCATATGGTGGCGCGGCGGCTATCCCGAGGTCCGGGCACAATGGAAAAAGCATATGGCGAGATCGTCTGTGCTGACGTCCAAACGATGGTATCTTTCGCTAGCCTTTTGGATTGTTGTTGCCCTGCTGCTCGTCGCGTTTTTTAATATGGAGCAACAGCGGGGCGGCTAAAGCCACGACCCGTTTTTGGATTTCTCGGCCCACAACCCCTAGCGTTGGGTTTCCCAACGGCATAGTTCCCCCAGTTTCTGTGGACAATATGCTGTGCCACACTGCCAGCACTTGTGCGATTTCCGTACCTTGCTACGATATTTGGTAGTTCTGGGGGAAGGAGACCCAAATGGGCTGGACCGACGATCGCATCGAGCAACTGAAGTCGCTTTGGACAGAGGGTCTGTCGGCAAGCCACATCGCGCGCGTCATGGGCGGGATCAGCCGGAATGCCGTGATCGGGAAGGTACATCGCCTCGGCCTGGCGGGGCGGGCCAGCGCGCCACGGAGCGAACGCGTCAGACTTCCGGCGGCGCCGAGGTTCTCGATGCGGGCCCATATCCCGCAACCTCCGATCATCGAGGAGGAGCCTATCGTGCTCGAGGACGGCAGTTTCGCAACCGTGCTCACGATCAACGACCGTATGTGCCGGTGGCCCATCGGCGACCCGGCCGAAAACGAATTCCACTTCTGCGGGCGCAAGCCGAAGACCGGCTCTCCCTACTGCGAAGCCCATGCCCGAAAGGCCTACCAACCTCAGCAGCTGCGGCGGGAGAAAAGCCGCATGGTCGGCTGAGCTTTCAGGCCGCGAACGTGTCGTCGAGCGCGTAGCCGGCCGAGCGCACGGTGCGAATGGGGTCGCGTTCTCCGATGCCGTTCAGCGCCTTGCGCAGTCGGCCCACATGGACATCGACCGTTCGCGCTTCGACATAGACGTCCGATCCCCAGATCGTGTCGAGCAATTGCTCGCGGCTGAAGACCCGGCCCGGATGCTGGATGAGGTGATCGAGCAGCTTGAATTCCGTGGGACCAAGATGCACGTCCTGGCCCGCGCGGCGCACGCGGTGAGCGGCGCGATCCATCTCGATGTCTCCCACGCGCACCACATCTTCCGCCAGGCTTGGACGGATGCGGCGCATCACGGCGCGCAGCCGGGCCAGCAATTCAGTCATCGAAAACGGCTTGGTAATGTAGTCGTCGGCCCCCGTGTCGAGGCCGCGAATACGGTCCGTCTCCTCCCCACGCGCCGTCAGCATGATGATCGGAACGTTGCGGGTTTCCTGGCGGCTGCGCAGCCTGCGGCACACTTCGATGCCCGATAACTGGGGCAGCATCCAGTCGAGGAGTACGAGGTCGGGTTGCTGCTCGTTGGCGACAAGTATCGCCTCCTCGCCGTTCAGCGCCTCGAGCACCCGGTAGCCCTCGCGCTCCAGATTGTAGCGCAGGAGCGTGATGAGCGCGCCTTCGTCTTCGGCGACGAGCACAGTCGGTTTCAGCATCATGCCTTACGCTCGAAGGGCACGCTCGTAGAGGACGTTATGTCCGCTTTTGGGCGCTCGCTGGCGAGATGGCCGCCGCTAACCATGTGATAGACGGTCTCGGCGATGTTGGTCGCATGATCGCCGCAGCGCTCGATGTTCTTGGCAACGAAGAGCAGATGCGTGCACAGCCCGATCGTGCGCGGGTCCTCCATCATGTAGGTGAGCAGCTCGCGGAAGAGACTGTTGTAGATTTCGTCGATCTCGTTGTCCTGGCGCCAAACCGCCTCGGCGCCCGCCGCATCGCGGTCCGAGTAGGAGTCGAGGACGAGTTTGAGCTGTCCCAGCGTCACCTTTCCCATGCGGGCGAGGCTCGAGGTGAGGCGGATGGGGGGTTCCCGGTTCAGCACCAGCGCGCGCTTGGCAATGTTCTTGGCGAGATCGCCGACGCGTTCGAGTTCGCTCGCAATCTTGATAGCCGCGAGCGTGTCGCGCAGGTCGATCGCCATGGGTTGTCGCAAAGCGAGCACTTTCACCGCCCGTTCCTCGATCGACTGCTGCAGCTGGTCGATGCGCGGATCCCCGGCAATGGCCGCCTCCGCAAGCGACATGTCGCGCTTGCCGATGGCTTCGATCGCCTCAGTGAACTGCGCTTCGGCCAAGCCGCCCATCTGGGCGACCCCGGTCGCGAGGCTCTCGAGCTGCTCGCTGAAAGCCCTTACCGTGTGCTCGCTCATCCGTTCCTCGCTCACTACTCCGGCCTTCGGCTCCGAATCGCATCGCACGCCGCAACATAGCCTTGCGTAGTCTACTATCCGGCACGCCTATGTGACGAATTTATATCATTTCCGTGACAGCGTGAGCGATTTCGCGCATCGGTAGCGGCGCGGCCGGCAACAGGACGGTAAATGTGCTGCCTTCTCCTGCTACGCTGTCGATCAGCAGCCTGCCGTGATGACGGTTGACGATGTGCTTGACGATCGCAAGACCAAGCCCCGTTCCGCCGCGCTCCCGGCTTCGCCGGACATCAACGCGGTAGAAACGTTCGGTGAGCCGGGGAATGAACTCGCGGGGAATGCCTTCTCCGTCATCCTTCACCGCGATTGCGATGAACGATTCGGCGCTGTGGCGGCCAGACGGAGTCGCGGGAGCCGAGGCCGGCGATAATGCGATCGAGACATGACCGCCCCGGCGCCCGTATTTGATCGCATTATGCATGAGGTTCTGAAAAAGCTGAATCAGTTCGTCGCGATCTCCGACGATCGGCGGAAGACCATCTGTCTTCGCAACGGAGAGAGTCACCTCATCGACCCTTGCGAGTCCTTGCAGCGCCGCGGCAGCGTCGCAAACGACCCCCATAATGTCGACTTCGCCAAGGGGCGGCACGTGTTCGTTCTGTTCGATGCGTGTCAGAGACAACAAATCATCGATCAGCCTGCTCATGCGGCCCGCTTCGACGCTCATGATGTCGAGAAACCTTTCCCTCGCACCTTCATCGTCCCTGGCGTGCCCTCGCAGGGTGTCGATGAAACCCGATAGCGCGGCAAGTGGCGTGCGCAACTCGTGGCTCGCATTGGCGACGAAATCGGCGCGCGCCTCCTGCGCGCGCAGCGTGGCGGTCACGTCGTGAAGAAGAATAGCCGTGATGCGGGGACCAAGCTCGGTACGCGTAACATAGGCTTCATAATGTTGCTCGACGGGCACGCGGACCGAAAACTCAACCGACGCCGGCTCGCCCGTCGCCACCGTCCGTTCGATGGCCTGCAGCACCGACGGCGTCCGCAGAACTGCGGACACATGTTTTTTTCTCGTGTCGGTGCCGACAACCGCTACCATCGCCCGGTTCGCAAGGATCACGCGGCTTGTTTCGTCGAGCAGCATGAGCGGATCCGGCAGGCGCTCCAGCAGGTCCCGCGCCCGTGGCGGGAGCAAAACGGGATCGACAGAATCGTCGCTGATGGCACTCCCGGATTCTCCGTCGCCAGTTCGGCCCGTTCTCACCGCAAATGCGAGACACACGCCGAAAATGCATGCGCCGAAAAGCGCTTCCGGCGCGTAGGGAACAGCGGTTGCACACGCAACAGACCCCACGGCAAGCCCCCCGCTGAGCCACCATAGCCCCTCGCGCATCGCTACACGTTCACGAAGTCTGCGGACCACGCCACGCCACCTGAATCGCCCGGCGCATCATACAACAATCGGGAGCGACGCAGCCGTCGTCATCAAAACTTCACGCGCAACACCCCCGATGGTTGGGCCGGAATGGTTATGGCGCCGCCGCTCGCGATAAAAGGGAGCCGATCTGACCCTTCAGTTCCGACTTGAGGACTTTGCCGTTGGGATTGCGCGGCAGGGATTCGGGCCAGAAAACGATTTTCACCGGCACCTTGAACGCAGCCAGCCGGGCCGCGACAAAGCTGCGCAACTCCTCTTCCGTTGCCTGCAAGCCCGCTTTCAGGTGCACGATGGCAGCGGGCTCTTCGCCGAGCGTATGGTGGGGGATGGCGACAAGCGCCGCGTCAACGACGGCAGGATGTTCGTAGAGTACGTTTTCGACCTCCACGCAGTAGATGTTTTCGCCGCCACGGATGAGCATGTCCTTGGCGCGGTCGACGATGGTACAAAAGCTCTCTTCGTCCAGCCGGGCGAGATCACCGGTTCGCACCCAACCGTCGATAAAGGTCTCTGCGGTGGCCTGCGGCTTGTTCCAGTAACCTCTCACGACATTCGGTCCGCGGGCCCACAATTCGCCCACCTCGCCATGATTCAAAACGGAGCCGTCCGGCGCAACCACTTTCAGGTCGCACGCCGCGACCGCGGGACCACACGAATCGGGACGATGCTGGTAATCTTCGGCGCTATGCGTGGTACAGGTCGCCGATGTCTCCGTCATTCCCCAGCCATTGCCTGGAAGCGACTTCGGAAACGCCTCGGCGACCTTGCGCACCAGCTCCGGCGCAGAAGGTGCGCCTCCATACGCGACACTCTCGAGGGAGGACAGATCATAGTGCGTTCGCGCCGGGTGTTCGATCAGCTGCCACGCGATCGTGGGCACCCCGCCGGCCATATTCACCTTTTCCCGCTCAATGAGTTGCAAGGCCTTTTCGACGTCCCATTTGCGCATCAAAACGATCTTGCCCCCCGAACAAAGTGCGGGATTGAGCACGGCAAAGCAGCCTGTCGCATGAAAGAGCGGCACGGAGAGAAGCGCCGAACGCTGCGGTGCTGTGAGGGGATCAATTTCAGGTACCGGCTCGCCCCGGCGCAGGAAGTTCCTGGCGGCTGAAAATCCGGCTGCCATGATATTGGAGTTCATGTTGCGGTGCGTGCCGAGCGCACCTTTCGGTTTGCCCGTTGTCCCTGATGTGTAGAGAATGGTCGCATCGTCGTCCGGCGCGAGCAGCGTGTCCGGCAGCGGACGGTCAGGAAGCGTAATCCAGTCAGGCACGCAACCGATCACGTCTTCAAGCCGCGCGGCAAGCGGATGCAGCAACTCGTCCGATGAGCGGCTGACAAAGATCCGTTCCAGCGCGGGGCAGTTTACCATACGCTCCGCAAGTCGCTCAAACCGCTCGCCATCGACGAAAGCGAACCTGGCGCCCGAATCGACCAGTCCGTATTCAAGCTCTGCGCCTGTCCACCACGCGTTGAGTGGTGTCACGATTGCCCCGGCGGCCGCCGCGCCATAGAAAATTGCGGCCCACTCCGGGAGATTGCGCATGACAATTGCCACGCGGTCTCCCTTTTGCAGACCTTTGCCCAACAGCGCATGCGCAACAGCACCCGAGGCGCGCCAAAGCGCTTCGAAGGTCACGCGCTCATTTTCGTAGACGAGAAAATCGCGATCGCCGAACAGCCGTCCCGTTCGAAGCACGTCGCGCAGAGTTGGCGGAGCGTTCTTCCAGCAGCGTGTCCGAACGCCGCGGATCACGACCTCTTCCATCTCGAAGCGCGCCCCCGGCGCTGTCAACAGCGCGTGCGCCTGGGCCAGAGACATGGCAGGCCACAGTGGGAGACTCGAAGCTGATGCACTCATATGCCAGGCGATCCTTCATCAAGAGCTGCGCAGCATATTACATGAGGTTTGCCGGGCAACGGCGGCTTCGGCCGCGTTGATTGGCCGGTCGACGGGCTCTGACCCCTCGGGTTCGATTGCTCGAACGCCTTGAGTGACATTGGGCGGAGTCCCGGCTAACAGAAGAGCGCGGTCTGACAGAAGAGCGAGGTCCATGCCGCAAGGGAGCAATTTGTGACCATGCCCGGAAATCTCGGATTTTCCCCCGCTCGGCTGGCGCGGATCGATCGATTTCTCAAGGAGCGCTACGTCGAAACCGGAAAACTCGCCGGCACGCTGCTTGCGGTCTCGCGCCACGGTGAAACCGTCCATTGGGCGGCGGCCGGACTCGCTGATTGCGAGCGCAACGTGCCCATGCGACAGGATACTCTCTTCCGCATCTATTCGATGACAAAGCCCGTCACCAGCGTCGCGTTCATGATGCTGGTCGAAGAAGGTCTCGTCTCTCTCGACGATCCCGTACATCGATTCATTCCATCCTGGCGGAACCTGGGTGTGTTCGTGGCCGGCGTGCCGGGCGCCTTTCAGACAAGGCCCACCTCAAGTCCCATGCGCATGATCGATCTTTTGCGCCACACATCCGGTCTGACCTACGGGTTTCAGGCACGAACGAATGTCGACGCGGCGTATCGCAAGGCCGAGATCGGAACCATCGAAGGGAATGTCCAGCTCGAGCGGATGATCGAACTTCTCTCGCGCACACCGCTCGAATTCTCGCCCGGGGAGGCCTGGAACTATTCGGTTTCGACCGACGTGCTGGGATACCTGGTCGGATTGATTTCCGGGATGCCGTTCGAACAGTTTCTGCGAACGCGAATCCTCGACCCGCTTGGCATGACGGACACGGATTTCCATGTGCCGGAAGGCAAGCATTCGCGGCTTGCCGCATGCTACGGGCTCGATCCGGCCGGAAAGGTCGTGCTTCAGGACGACCCCTCGAAGAGCCGCTACCTCGCACCACCCGCCTTCATATCGGGAGGAGGCGGGCTCATCGGCACGGCAGCTGACTATCTCAAATTCTGCCACATGCTTCTCAACGGCGGCGCACTTGGCGGTGAACGCCTGCTAAGCCCCAGGACCGTCGCGCTCATGACATTGAATCACCTGCCCGATGGAAGAGAACTCGCAGACATGTCGCGGTCGCTCTTCAGCGAAGCCGCCTATGCCGGGATTGGATTCGGGCTGGGATTTGCGGTGGTGCTCGACCGGGCGAGAACCATGACGCCTGGAAATGTCGGCGAATATTTCTGGGGCGGAGCGGCAAGCACGGCTTTCTGGATCGATCCGAAGGACGATCTCGCCGTCGTGTTCATGACTCAGTTCCTGCCATCGACCACCTATCCCATACGGCAGCAATTGCGCACGTTCGTCTACGCGGCGATGGAGAATTAGCCGATCAGGTCAGCTCCACCGGATAACCGAACTCCGCGCAGTATTCTGCGGTCGCCGTCAGCACAACCAGTTGCTGCTCACGCGAGAGGAATTCGGCATGTTGTCCGATTGCGATTTCCCCGACATGGCCCAATCGCCAACGAGTCTGCGGGTCGTGCCGCGTAGGGTTCACGAGGTCGTCGAGGACCCCGCTCTGTCGCATTGATTCGATTTTCTTCACGACCGACTCGCGTGTCAGCGCATTGAAGATCTCCCGGACAAGCATGGCAGGAAGATCGATGCCCAGATATTCCGCAACGGCTGCGATGGTCACCTCGCGTTCGTAAAACCGGTCCTCGAAGCGCAGCACGAGCGGTGCACTGCGGCGAAACAGCTCGACCATTCGCGCGTCGCCTTCCGCAACGGCGTTGAAGGCGCCCGAGAATGAAAAGCCGAAGCGTTTCATCAATGAGGCGACGGCATCCCGCGGCTCGCGAATCGTCATCACCACCTGAAACCGGGAGCCGGCCGCGAGAGCGCTCAGGGCGTCGGACGGTTGCTGGGTCTGCACCACGAGCGTGTCGGCGCGGGGATTATATTTGGAGAAGCCGCGCGGTGAGTCCGCGTAAAACTGCCTCACGTTTCCATAGACAGGGTTCCGGGACTCGTCGGCGCGCGTGTAGCTGTTGGCTTCGGCCTCGCCGCGGTGCCGAAGAATTTCCGCGACAACATTGTAGAGCCATGTCGAAGCGCTGCTCTTGGTGCCCGCACACAGAACCGCGTGGGGGAGGGGGTCGACGCTCTCAGCAGGCGACGCATTCTCGTGTTGGGCCGTCGTTGAGATATTCAGCATGTCGGCGCCTTTCTGACCCGGTCGAGCGATCGATTTGGGCAGAGGATCGTTCGTTATTGTCTATCTTGTCGATGGTATTTTAGATGTTTATCCCGAAGGCGTCAATCCACAGGCCGGGTTCTGGCGGGTTACGGGGGATTAATCGCGCGGACGCACTGCCGCCATGTGGCTCTGGCAGAGTCGCGTCACTTCGCCGATACTGGTAAAATCAACCTCAACGAGCCCAACAATGCTCGAAACGTCCACTGCACTCCATCTTTCGAACCGCCTGGGTTTCGGTCCGGCGCAAGGAGATCTCGCGCGAATCGGAGGGATGGGCATCGAGGCATTCCTCGACGAGCAGCTTCATCCTCAGCCGGCGCGCTTGCCGCCATCGGTAACTTCGGCACTTCGGGCGCTGCCGTCCTTCGGCAAGAACACCGCCGAGGTCTATGCGGAATATTGGTGGAAGGACCAGGTGGATGATCCCAAATCGGTTCCAAAGGACGAGAAAAGGAAACTGATTGCGCGCGAAAAGCAGGTCAAGCGCGAGGCGCACGTCGCGCGACTGGCGAGGGCGATAGGCAGCCCATGGCAGCTCCACGAAGCACTTGTCGAATTCTGGTTCAATCATTTCAACGTCTTCGAGGGGAAGGGTCCGATAAAGGTGTGGATCGGAGCCTATGAAGAAGAGGCGATTCGTCCGCATACGCTTGGGCGATTCAGCGATCTCTTGCTTGCGACGGCGAAACACCCGGCAATGCTGGTTTATCTCGACAATGCGCAGAATGTAGCTCCCGGCATGCAAGCGACGTCAAAGGACGCCATGGCCGACGACGCCATGCAGGTCTCCAGGAAAAACAGGAAAGAGCGCGGCATCAACGAAAACTTTGCCCGCGAAGTCATGGAGCTGCACACACTCGGAGTCGATGGAGGCTATTCGCAGGCCGACGTGGTTGCACTCGCGCACATCCTGACTGGCTGGACTGTAGGGCCCGGTGCGGATTCGGACGCGGCCAATGCCGTCAACCGGTTCAGGAAGAACCGGGGAGCGTTTCGCTTCGCCGCAAGGCATCATGATCCTTCGGCGGAATCCCTGCTCGGACGCACCTTCAGCGGCGGCGATGTCGGCGAGGGCGAGGCCGCTCTTCTGATGTTGGCGGCCCATCCAGCAACTTCGCGGCATATCAGCTTTCAACTGGCGCAATTCTTCGTTGCGGATCAGCCGGCCCCCGCCCTTGTCGATGCAATGGCGAGGACCTTCCGCGAAACCAGCGGCGACATCCGCTCGGTGCTGAAGACCATGCTGAACCGTCCAGAATTTCTTACGCCAATCCGTTTCGGAGCCAAATTCAAGACGCCCTATCGATTCGTCGTATCGGCCGCGCGGGCGGCAGGCATTAGTCCAGCAAATGCTGCTCCGCTCGCATTCGCGCTCGAAGATCTCGGCCAGCCGCTCTATGGCTGCCTTTCTCCCGACGGATACGCCTGCACCCAGGCTGCATGGCTGGATCCGGACGGTCTCCTGCGGCGACTTTCTCTCGCGCAGCGGATCGGTAATGGAGAATATGGCGGCTCGAACGACGGGGCGGGCTCGCCGCCTGATCCGGACAGGCTCTTGGACACGCTGAAACCCGCTTTTGGCAAGACGACGCTTGCGGCGATCGAACAGGCGCCACGCGACCGCCGGGCCGGCGCAATTCTCGGAAGTCCCGATTTCATGCGCTGTTGAGACCGCAGCCACTCTGGAGGTTTGCATGCGACGTCGCGATTTTCTGAGGTGCTCAGCCGCCACCGGCGGCCTTTCGCTTTTCCCGTTCGGGTCGGGCGCGTGGGCGCTGCAAAACCCGGCCGCAGGACAGGAGCGTCTGGTGGTTGTGCTCCTGCGTGGCGCAATCGACGGACTCAATGTCGTGATTCCCTATACGGACGCGGAGTATTACAGCCTGCGGCCTACAATCGCGGTGGCGCGCCCGGGACAAAGCGGCGGCGCCATTGATCTCGACCGGCAGTTCGCGCTCCATCCGGCACTGGATTCGCTGATACCGATCTGGAAGGAGCGCAGCCTCGCCTTTGTTCACGCCTGCGGATCGCCGGACGAGTCGCGTTCGCATTTTCAGGCCCAGGCTTTTATGGAATCGGGCACGCCGGGCGTTCTGACTACCCAGGACGGCTGGATGAATCGCGCGCTCGCGGCCCTGCCTGGAAAGCATGCACCGACCGAAGCCGTGAATTTCGGGAAGACACTCCCCAAAATCCTGGAAGGCGCGATCCCGGTCGCCAGCATACCGACACACGACTATGGGGGCCGCAGGCAAGCCGAGACGTCGACACTCGATCCGGTCACCCAGGCGGTGTTTGATCGCATGTATGCCGGCAACGATCCGATCCGTGTCGCCTATCACGAAGGACGCGCCGCGCACTCGCAACTGACGGCCGATCTCGCGCGCGACATGACGGAGGCGGCAGCAGGCGCCCCGTCGCCACGGGGCTTTCCTCAGGACTCGGCGAAGCTCTGTCAGTTGATGAAGCAGGATCCTACCATACAGCTCGCGTTTTTCGCGTTGAGCGGCTGGGATACGCATGTGCGGGAGGGTGATGCCCAGGGCCAGCTCGCCAACCATTTGCGCCCGTTGGGAGAGGGTCTCGCACAACTTCGGACAGGCTTGGGAAACGTCTACGGCCGCACGGTCGTCCTGGTGATGTCCGAGTTCGGCCGCACCGCGCGCGAGAATGGCAATGGGGGCACCGATCACGGCCACGGCAACGCCATGTGGGTCATGGGCGGGCCAGTAAATGGCGGCAAAGTCTACGGCCAATGGCCGGGAATCGACGAAGAGAGCCTGCATGAACAGCGCGATCTTGCCGTGACGACAGATTTTCGCACCGTCGTAGGAGCTGTGCTGAAAGACCATCTGAAACTGACCACGCAACAGATCGACACGGTGTTTCCCGGCACCACGAAAAGCGCGACATTGAATATCGTGCGCGCCTGATCATCGAATTCGGACCATGGATGACGGCGGTTCGCATGTTGCACGCACGAGCCTTCAGTGGCAGCGACGATGTCCGCTGACGAACTAGAAGCGGCGCTGGATGAAGAACGCGCGCGAATCGCGGCCCTCTACCGGGAAATCGATCTCAGGGATCGCCAGATTGCCAAAATGCGATACAGCGGAAGCGAAGACGCTGAAGCCCTGAGACTGGGCGCCGAAATTCGTGCGTTGCAGGCATCCACTTCCTGGCGCATTACCGCCCCTCTGCGCAGCATCAAGACGCGATTCCTTTCCTGGCGCCGCGGACTCCCGCGGGCGCCCATGGCATCGGCGACAACTCGCCCAGCTCCTGGATTACCGGAGTTGACCGATCCGCACGCCGGCGAAGGACGGGGCCGGCGCAAGATTCTGGTGGTTGATGTGCGTATTCCAGCGCCCGACATTCAAAGTTCCGGCGTGCGCATGACTGCCATCGTCGATCTTCTGCGGGAGTTCGGATTCGACGTCACGTTTATTTCCAATCACGGTCCTGCGGACTACCACTGGGTCTTCGCCAATGTCGGGGACCAGCTGCGCGAACGGGTCGCAAAGCTTCGCGGGCAGGGAGTTTCCGTGATCTTTGGCTACGACGCCGCGATCGAACATCTGATTTCGAAAGGGCGTTGCTACGAGGCGGCCTTTGTCTGCTTTCCCGATCTCATGCTTCAATACGCGGCAGCAATACGGGTTTATGCGCCGCAGGCTACACTGATCTACGACACGGTCGACCTGCACGGAATACGACACAGGCGCGCCGCCGAACTGAGCAGAGACGCCGAAGATTTCCGGCAGGCGGACTATTACGACCGCATGGAAGCCGTGAACATTCTGTCGGCCGACCGCATCGTGGCGATCAGTGCCCATGAGGCGCGTTTGATAGCGAAACGCCATCCGGATGCGCGCGTGTTCACCATCCCGAACATCCATAGCGCGCAGGATCGTGTTCCGGGTTTTGCAGAGCGGCGCGGCCTCCTCTTCATCGGCCACTATCTGCACGCTCCCAACCAGGACGCCGCGGAGCATCTTGCGCGCAACATACATCCGATGGTGCGGGCCGCCCTTTGCGACGTCCCGTTATATCTTGTCGGCAGCTCGCCAACCGAGCAGATCAAGGGATTGGCGGGCAACGGGGTGCATGTCGCGGGCCATGTGCCGAACGCGGAGGAATATTTCGATCGTTGCCGCGTTTTCGCGGCACCCCTGCGCTATGGAGCCGGCATGAAGGGCAAGATTGGCCAGAGTATGAGCCTGGGCCTCCCCGTCGTGACGACATCGATTGGCGCCGAAGGCATGGATCTCGAAAATGGCGAGACCGCGCTGATCGCTGATAATCCACAGGACTTCGCGGCAGCCGTGATCCGGCTCTACCGCGATGAAGCCCTCTGGCGTGAGATGTCCCGCAAAGCGCTCGATCATGTTGGCAGCCGTTTCTCGGTTTCTGTCGCGCGAACGGCCTTGCAGGAGCTTCTGCTCGCCTAAAGCGCAATCGGGCGAAGTGTGCAGCACTGCACCCGCCAAATTGCGCGAGAACCAAAGAATCTGGAGCATGAATCTGATTCAATATAATCAGATTCATGTTCCAGGGAATCGCGGGCCGGATCACGACACAGCGGGAAGAGCTTCGGACAGCGGTTCCTGATCTGTGCGCCGGTATTCTCCGGCGGCGGAAACGATTCCCTTCAAACGCGCGGCGTCAAGTGCGTCCCAATAGGCGCGATGCAGCAGTGCCACAAATGCACTGTCCGTCTCGATTCCGAATTTGACGCGTGCCTCCGCCATCGCATCAAGACGTCGTGCCGTGTCGATCATCCTGTTGTATTCCAGGCGGAGCCGCTGCCAACGGCTGTGCGCGTCCTCGATACCGGCCCAGATCTGGATTTCCGGCGCAGGGTGCAATCGGCTGAACAGCCAGTTCGATCTGCCCTGCGTCTCGGTACGGCGGCAAAACTCGTCCAGACTGAGGGCCCGCAGCATTGTCGTGACTGCATCGCGATTGTAGACCACTCTTAGTCCGTGTGCCGATAACCGGTAGCCAAGCTCGATGTCCTCGCAGCCAAAGCGAAACAACGGATTGAAAGGCTGCGGACCGGGAAGAATCTCCCGCTTGCACGAAGATCGGCCCCCCCAGAACCACGCGTAGTCGAGAATCTCGCCATCGGTAATCCGCCCGTAGCTGAAGAGGTAGCACCCGACGTCGGTTACAAACCGCATTAGCGGCCTGGTGGCGATTGCCGGATGGAGATTGGTATGCCCCAGGACAGCGATGTGCTTTTGAGGATACGATTCGTGCGTGCGCAGATGCTCCATCAGCAGGCTTGGCGCAGGAACATCGTCGTCGTCCATGAACAGGAGGATGGGCGCTCTGGAAGCTGTCACGCCCGCGTTCTTGGCGGCTCCAAGTCCGCGATTCTCCTGCTTCAGACAATATAAGGGCAGCAGTTTTTGATAGTGCAGGACGAGGGAACCTACATCCTCGGTAGAGCCGTCATCGACAACAATGATCTCGAATTCTGTCCGCGGAAGGGTTTGCCCGAGCAGTCCCTCGAACACGCGTCTCAGCAGTTCGACGCGATTGTACGTGCAGATGATGCAGCTGATCCGCAAACCGCGATCGCGCCCGCCGCGGGCAACATCGCTCGTCGTGCCAAAGGCCTGGGTTTCCATCGGAGGGCTCCGTTAGCACGCCCCACCGCACCGCCGCCAGCCGCCCATGGGTACCGGTTGCCGAAAAACCATCGGGTGGCGGCGGTGGAATGGTCAAGCCGCCATACGTTCCGCTGTTCAACCAGACGGCGGCCTGCCGTTCCGCATTTTGCATCTTCGGTGGGTCACGTTATGCTGTCCGCGTCTCCGGCGCCCAGCGTGCGGGCATCAGCAAATCCGCTTCAGGTTTAATCGGGCGATGAGGTCATCCATATCAGCGTGCGGCACGGACTCTTCGTCTCTCAGTCCACGATCGTGATCGACCCCGCGGCCGCCCTGGATGATTTCGGCGCGCGGCCGCCCGAGCCGGCACATGTCGGTATCATTTTCAACGAAGACAGGGACACCATCGTCGCTCACAGCGACCCGACGATGAGCCCCGTACTTCACGTGCTGGATCGGCACTGGCATGGGATCCGCAGCGCGACGGCATGCCTTCCGGGCGGAAAGCTCGCAATCAGTCACAAGAACGCGTTGACACGCGAAGAGACAGGATTCGTCGACCGCCTCATTCGCGAGCACGCCTATCAGGTGGTGTGCTTCCAGGGCTATTCCAAAACCGCCGACAGTCTCGTCGAGCACCTTCACCGAGAATTTGGTTCCGAACTCCGCCTCTACGTCGTTACCCACGTAACGACCTCGCAATTCGAGCATCATTTTGAGATAGCAATGCTCGATCGCATTCATGACAGGGTCGCCAGCGGCGTTGTCGCCCGGACCGCAAGCGTAAAGCCCAATTTCCACCTCTTTCACGAAAAAACGTGGCCGCAATGCGTGGTGAATATTCCCCCGGATCTGTCCAGGCTCATCGTGGCGCTGCCGAAACGCGAGCCTGGCAATGTTTTCATTCCGGTGGAGAACACATGGCGGAAAAATCTCTATACGCAGGTCATTGCCGCCCAGGGCTCGGAGAAAGTGCGGCGTATCTGCCTCGTGAACTGGCCCACGTATCTTGAGCGTCTGATGATCATCGACAAGGCACAGCTCGTCGGGTTTCAGCCGCTGCCGGGGCTTCTCGCGTATATGCGGCTCGCACAGCTCGTGGCAAACGTATCATTCTCGGAATGCCAGCCCATGACGCAACTCGAAGCGCTTGCTGTGGGCACTCCGGCAATCGTCGGTCCCCTTCGTCTGCCGGTTTTCTCCAGTCATCCGCTGAGCGAGCTGTGCGAAGTTGCGGAGCTGGACGACCCTGGGCTGCTGCGCCGCAGATTCGACATGGTTCTCGATGAGTGGTCGAGAGACCCCGTCGGACTTTCCGAGATGATCTCCGACTTCGTGAAACTGCGGACCGCCGCGGGCCTCGCAAGCTACAAAGAATTCCTGGAGCTTTAGATGGAGGCCTCCGTCTGCATCGTCAGCAACGAGATCTATCCCATCGACAAGGGCGGCATCGGCCGCCTCATGTACAATTTCGCTATCGCCAACGCCCGGAGCGGGGTGGCCACCGATCTGCATTTTCTCCTGGGTCCGAAACTTGCAGCGTCGGCAGCTGCAATCGAATCCGCCTACGCGGGACTTGCGACGATCCATATCTGCTCCGGCGCGCCAGATTCACTCGGATCATTGGGCGAGGCCATTCGAACGCTCGACCCAAGCGACTCGCTCGACGAGCTGATGATCGAGTCGCTGCGTTATTATGCCGGGCTGCTGGATGCGCAAAGGCGGCACGGACGCGAATTCGACTACGTCGAGTTTCCGGATTTTGGCGGCTGGGGTGCCGCGTCACTTGCCGCCAAAGGTGCCGGCCTCGACTTTTTGAACACACGCTTCGCGATTCGGCTGCATTCGACCTTTTCCCTGATAGCGCGTTACGAGCCGTTCATGCACCAGCCGTCACCATGGATGGCCGCCAAATGCGATCTGGAGCGACAGTGCCTGCGCGACGCCGATCTTGTTGTCGCACATCTCGAATCGACCGCACGAACGAATGCCGAATGGTTCCGCCTGCCGTCAGGATGGATGAACAAGGTACGCGTGGAATTGCCCCCGGTGCTGCTCTCCCCGGCAGAACAATCGGCCCTCGCCGAATCGTGCGCGGACGAGAGTCGGCGCGCAACACCGCGCGATTTTCTGTTTTCCTCACGCCTTCAGCCGTTCAAGGGCCCCGATATTTACATCCGCGCGGCCGTGAGATTCCTCGACGACCTGCCCGGGGCCGAAAACCTGTTCCGAATTTCGTCATATGGCTGGGACGAACAGTACATCGACTGGCTGAAACGGCTTGTGCCACCCAGGTGGCGGGATCGAGTGATTTTCCTCGATCCATCGGGCGAGGAGTATCGCGCCCGGATGATGATGAACAGCATCCTCGTCATCCCGTCCGTTTACGAAAGCCTGTGTCTGCTGGCTTTCGAGGCGCGCCTGCTCGGAGTGAGAACTATTCTGAACCGGCGTTGTCCGGCATTCGGCGCCGAGACGCAGGTGTGGCGCGAAGGGCAAGACTGCTTGTTTTTCGATGGCGATTTCATCGGCCTCGCGAAAACCATGCAGTGCGCGCTCGCGTGGACTCCCGCTGCGGCGACTCCCGTTGCGCAGAACACGCCCTATTGGGAAGCGACGGCAGATCCGCCGAACCCCGCGCTTCCGCCCCGCCGGCCGCCGCTCAAGCTCGCTTACATTGTCTATGGCTCTGCCAATCCGTACGAGTTGGCATCCGACTTGCGGGAGTTGTCGAGACGCGAGATCGATGACGTGCACGTCATGGTCGCTCGCGAAGCGCTCGAAGCAGCCACACTATCGGAAGCGGCCCTTGTTGCATCCGGAATCACCGTTCACGGCACAGGCTGGATCGAACCCACGGCAGCGGAGATTCAGTCCCTGATTTCGGATCTGACCGCCGAGGCGGTGGCATTTCTTCCCGCCGGCATGAGCGTCGAAGGTGAGTTGTGGACACTCGCAGCGGCGCAATTGGCGGCGTCACCGGAAGCGGCCATATTCACGAGCCACGTTCTTGTGACGAATGAGAGCGCGACGCGGCACGTCACGTTGAACTATGGCGACGCTCCGACCGTTGCACTGATGAGCGATCGTGTGGCCCACAGGGCGAGCGTCTTCCGGCGCGACGCGCTGCTTGAGTTTGGGCTCTGCGATGCCGCGGGCGACCGGTGGCACGAAGATCTGTGCCTCCGATTGGTAAATGCCGGGCACAGAGTCCTTGTTGCGCCCAAGGCTCTCGTCTCACAGACTGTAGCAGCGCGGACCTCGCGCATCCCAAGTTCGAACTTCTTCGCCACACATCAGGACAATGCCGGTCAGCGTCTCGGTGCGCCCTATCGCCAGGCCAGCATTGCGCACCATCTGGATTCCGTTGTCGGCATCAGTCACGAGGCCTGGATAGTACAACAGGAACAGGCGCAGGCCGCGATCGCGGGCTGCGCGAGCCTTGCGCCACCGCCCTTCCGCTTCGACGAGGCCGTCCTCAAAAACTCCACCCTCGACCAGAACGCAGACTACCGGGAACTCGAGATCGTGCTTCGCGGACTATCCGTAGGCGGTGGCTGGCTTCCCTGGCTGGGAGTCAAGTTCAGCCAGTACAAAGGCGAACCTCAGCTGGAATTCCGGGAAACTGGAAATGCAAGGCACCTGTTTCGCAGCTGGCCGCCGTCAACCTCCGATCAATGGGGCGCCGTCGCCGTCTGGTCTGTGAGCGCAACGTCTCATCCACTTGGTGAATTCTTCGAGCAACTGCGGGAGTCCGATGCACTCAAGCTTCGGCTGCTGGTGGAGAATCTTCCGGGCGTGATCGAAACTCTGCAGCTGGCGCCGGATGAAAAAGCCGAATGGAAGGCATGCGCCAAAGCCCTCGTACCGAATGGCAGTCGGCAATCCGATGACGGCAGGATGCTTCCGGAAACAGGAGTCCACAAACCAAAGGGCGCCCGGCCGCGCGCTGCGGGCAATTCGCGCTTGGGTGACCTTCGCCGGTTCGCGGCGCGGTCCCTGGGCCGATTGGCGTCCAGTCTGGCAGCAGGCGGCAAGGAATGAAGTATTTCTTTGTTACCGGAGCCCACAAATCCGGCACCTCGTGGCTCGCGAGCATGCTGCGGGCCCATCCCGAGATAGAAATGCCCAATCAGGAAATGTGGTTCTTCGGCCATCCGAAATCCCTCGCCGGCAAACAATTGCACGGTGCGGTCGAGAAATGGCTCACACTACCGACGGTCACGAAGGAGTTTCACAATCAACAGCCGAATCGCCTGCCCGCTAAGGTTGCGCGGGCGGCCATTACGTCGATACTGAAGACGTATCGTACGCCATCCACAAAAGCACTCGGCGACAAGAGCCCGCTTTTTTCCCTGCGCGCCACCAGGGAAATCAGGAACATCTTCCCGGAAGCCCTGCTCATTGTGATCTATCGCGACGGACGCGACGTCGCGGTTTCCCATCATTTTCACAATCTCCGTCTACGCGACTTTCGCAAATACACAGACAAGGCTGAAGCCGAGGCGGCCTTTCATCATCACATTGAAGGGGGAAATCCTGCTGTGCCGCTGCTGCATCGTGCTACGCTGGAGGAGGTGTGCCGCAACTGGGCACAGGCAAACGCTTGTGCCGACGTTGCAAAAGATGAATTTGGCGAACAATTTTTCATGACAAGCTACGAAGAGCTCTGGACGGATCCCACATCATTTCTCTTGAGGATCTTCACGGGTCTCGGCGTTAAAGACGGCAGCGACCTCGCGGAGAAAATCGCCCATTCCAAATCGTTCTCGGTGGTGACGAAGGGTCGTGCACCAGGCTCGAGCGACCCCAAGAGTTTTTATCGCTACGGAGTTCCGGGCGATTGGCGGAATTATTTCGATTCGGAATCGGCAGCCCTGTTCAATGAGCTCGCAGGCGAATGGCTCATACGCCTGGGTTATGCCGGGAACTCGGATTGGCAGACGGATAAGCCGGACACACCGGGCGAGCTCGCGCTACGTCGGATGATTTCACCAAGCTAGCTCGCATGACGCCGTACGTCGACGGACAATTACGACACGCGGAGAGGATCGGTCCAGGCCGGAGATTTGACGAATGATTCTCGATGCTCGTTGCTGGAACAGGGCAAATGCAAGTGACGTTTTGCGGGACTCGGTGGGCTCCAGACAACTCAATTATCTTTATATCCCACTTGGCAAGAATGCCAACACGCAGATCAAACATTTGCTGTGGTCGGCCGAGGTGACCCAGGCCGCATACCAATTTCCGTTCAAAGACAAGTATTTCGCCGTACACAACTACGGTTGGGCAAAAAGCACTGGCGAGTCTCCGTCGCCCTGGGACTGCTACAAAAACAATGAAATCGCCAGGTTCTTGACCGACGCCGATGCCCGATTTTGTTTTACCGTCGTACGCAACCCCTACAGCCGCCTGCTGTCCGGATATCTGGATAAGATAGACAAAAGGCGCCGGCTTATTGCAAATTCCGGGTCGAGATATTCGTTGCCCCGAACTCCGGACAATTTCGCCGAGTTCGTCGACATGGTCGCCGAGCAAAGCGATCTGGAATGCAACATCCACTGGAAAGCCCAGACATTCAAGCTTTTCTTGCCCTTCCTTCGATACGATTTTGTCGGGCGATTTGAGCAATTGTCGGATGCATTTGCTGCAATCACGCGGCGATTGGGAGGTGACCTCGCTGCGGTTCCGAGCAACCAAAAGCACAGAACCGGTGCCGATGGCCTGGTCGAGCAATTGTATGACCGGGAATTGGCCAGGAAGGTATTTGTTCGATATCGCAATGACTTCGACAGTCTCGGCTACGCAGAGGATTACCGGCATCTTTCTCCCGTCGGAGAAATAGTCCCGTGCGCCGGCTCTCAATACGTTGCACGTTTTGGCGAAATCATGGCGGTCCCACACAGGGAGCAGGCACGGGCGATTTTGCTGAGCAACGCGCTGCGCGATTCAGCTCAGCGCAATGGTGATCTCCTGATATTGCATCCTTCACTTACTTGACCAACGGGCGATTGGGCGCTTGTCCGGTCAATGAAATCAATTGCCTTCTCGACATCGAGGACCCAGTCTGTCCGTCGCGTCACCGGCCCCCCGCCTTCACAGCGGTTCTCACCGCATCGGACGTAAATTGCGTCGCCGTCGATGAGTTCATCGCACAGGAAATAGTTCAGCGACGGTACGCTTGCGCTGAACATCAGGGATGTTCTTGATCCCTCCACGAATGTCAGCGAGTGGAAAGCCGACCCTTCGCATCCGCTTACAACATCGCTGTTGCGCAAACATGCAAGTTGCTCCGCAAAACTCAACTTTTCAGGAAAAATGATCCGTGCCTGGGCGGAACTATCGAGTCGCCTTTGAAGCTCCTTCTCGTTCAACACGCGCCTGCGGACCTTCGCCTCGCTTCTCGCCAGATAGATCGTTCCCGATTGCGGAGCAGGAATGGGCGCCGTGTGCTTCAGCACAGCAAGCGAGCTCACATTGACGAACCCACGCGATTGGAGTGTCAGTTCCTGCACCAGCAACGTCCGGACTTCCAGCGGAACGCTGCAGAACCGTATCCGGTCGGGCGGGATTCCGAGGTGACGAAGAACGCCTTCCATAAAAGGTTGAAGACGGGGGGGGCCCCAGGCGGCGAAGAACACTATTGGTTCGGGCGAGTGAACGACCTCCCGGCTTTGCACGCGAGCCAGTGTTTCGAGCAGAAAATGACCAAAATGCGGAAATAAATATCCACCGAACCACGCGGTCTCCAGTTTCTGCTTTGGCTCCAGGGTGGTTGCTCCGCCGGTCACGTGCCGGACGAATGACCAGCGCTCCCTTTCTTCGGCGCGCCAGCCGCGACGCAAAGTCAATTCCTTGAGAAACTCGCCGTTGCAAAAAGCGCCGCCAGTGAACTGCGACCGCCCTTTGGACACCAACGGCTCGAGATGAACATTCTTGAAGGAGCGGACCTTTGGGGGGGTATCGGACACCCTCTCGCCAAACTGACTGAATGCCGATGAGATCTCTGTGTCGGGGAAGCCCACAAATATGCGTGTGCCCCTGCCATTCAGCTTCGGAATCTCACTGACGCGGCCGGGCACAGAATTGTATCGGGAAAACAGGTTGCTTCCGCTCACGCCCCCTCCCGCCTGACTACCACGCTCATGACACGTCACGCGACGCATCGCCGAGCGCGGCATTGCCGCCCGAATGAAAATCTCTCGGCGGCGGGATGTCGCAAGAATTCATCCGTCTCCCGTCGGTTGGGGGGTTTTCAGCGCCTTTCTGCCGCCGTGCTTTCCGCGCTCGAACACGACGATGCTGTCGTAGAAATGCATGGACATGGTCGAACGGGTGAAATCGCTTGCAATGCGGGCATGGACCCCGTTGAGCTCGTCAATCAGAGTCTTGCAGATTTCGATGAACGTGCCCTCGCGCCGCAGTCCGCCGCCATATCGTTCCATGTAGGCGGTGTGCAGATCCTCCACCATGTAGACGCCGTTTCGATCGAGCCGGGGATACAGGTGTCGGAACGTTGCCGCGATGTCATCCATTTTGTGGCTTCCATCGTCCAGTACGGCATCGGGCGGACCAAACTCGTTCAGCACGCTATCAAGGAATCCCTTCTGAGCCTGATCACCGATCCGTACGGCGATCTGGTCCTCTTCGAACGCCCTGCACTCCGGCCGGATATCCAGTCCGATGATTTGCGCGTGAGGTCCGAAATACCGCTTCCACATCTGCAGCGACCCGCCCTTGCCGCAGCCGATTTCCCAGAATACGACGGGGCGGTAGACGAAGCGGCCGAAGTGCTGCTCGTATGCCGGGAAATAGTGCTTCCATTTGTGGATGGTGCGCTGGTCGTTCGTCAGGAAATCCGCCCACAGGTTCATCCGGCACCGCCCCGTCCATTGTGCTTCACGCGCAATTCCGCTCAGACCGGCGCAGCCGCAGGAGCACTACGTTCCGCGCCCGCCGCCATCGACTCGAGAAACAGCCGCAACCCCTCTTCATCCGGTTTGACCTTCAGAATCTCCTCGCGTTTGAGCAGGTCGAAATAGCTCACGCGCTCGATGGCGTTCGTGCTGTCGAAAATCGGGGTGAAGTCGACGCGCGGAGCCTTCCAGACGATGGCCTGGGGATTTCCCCGTCCTCCCAATGTCACGTAGCTGTACATGGGGAAAAAATCATGGATTGCGAAGACGACCTTGTAGACATCGCCATGCCAGGCCCAGCTATCTCCACCCGCCCGTTTGCGAAAGCCGAGCGCTTCTTTCTGGTTCGGCCACGCACTATAGACATCCACCGGAAGCACATCGTCGATCAGCCAGACGGTCTGATCGTGCGCGCACGCAAGCGAGTTGCAAAAATCGCGGAAGGTCTGCTGGAACGTGTGCAATCCGTCCAGAAAAATGATGTCGAACGTCCGCGACAGGCCGTGCCGGGTGAAATACTGATCGGAAAGCATCTGATAAAACTCGACGCCTTCCCGCTGGTAATCGGCGATATCAAACTGGAAACTCGGATCGACGGCCACTTTGCATTCGAAGTCCAGCGCGTTGAAGGTCTTCCCGCGGAAGACGCCGATTTCCAGGTAGCTTCGCGCGCCGACGTGCTTGGCAATTTGATTGATCCTGCGAACTGAATGCGATTGCCAGGTCGCCGTGACGGGTGGCGCATCGGGTGGTTTGAGATGTGCCATGCTGTTCTCCGCATTGCCGGGATCGTGTACTGTGTCATTGCTTGTCCGGTCAATGAGATCAATTGCCTTCTCGACATCGAGGACCCAGTCTGTCCGTCGCGTCACCGGGCCGCCACCGTCACCATGGTTCGCGCCGCATCGGGCGTAAATTGCGTCGCCGTCGATGAGTTCGTCGCACAGGAAATAGTTCAGCGACGGTACACCCGCACAGAACATCAGGGATGTTCTTGACCCCTCCACGAAAGTCAGCGAGTGGAAAGCCGACCCTTCGCATCCGCTCACAACATCGCTGTTCCGCAAACACGCAAGTTGCTCCGCAAAACTCAACTTTTCCGGAAAAATGATCCGTGCCTGGGCAGAGCTTTCGAGTCGTCTTTGGAGCTCCTCCTCGTTCAACACACTCCTGAGGACCTTCGCCTCGCTTCTCGCCAGATAGATCATTCCGGATTGCGCAGCAGGAATGGGCGCCGCGTGTTTCAGCACGGCACGAGAGCTCACATTGACGAACCCGTACAATTGGAATGTCGGTTCCTGCACCAGCAACGTCCGGACTTCCAGCGGAACGCTACAGAACCTTATCCGGTCGAGCGCAATTCCGAGGTGACGAAAAGCGCCTTCCATAAAGGGTTGAAGACGGGGGGATCCCCACGGGACGAAGAACACGATTGGTTCGGGAGAGTGCACGACCTCAAGGCTTTGCACGCGAGCCAGTGTTTCGAGCAGGAAATGACCAAAATGCCCAAGTAAAATCCCACCGAACCACGCGGTTTTCAAATTCTGCTGTGGCTTCCGGATGGTCGATCCGCCAGTCACGTGCTGGCTTTCTCGGTCCCGCCAGCTGCGGTGCAATGCCAATTCCGTCAGAAATTCGCCGTTGCGATAAGCGCCACCGGTGAACTGCCACTGCCCTTCGGGCACCAACGGCTCGAGATGAACGTTCTCAAAGGAGCGGACCTGCGGCAGGGTATCGGACACCCTCTCGCCAAACTGCCTGAATCGCGACGAGATCTCTGTGCCGGCGAAGCCGATGAAAAGGCGTGTGCCGCTGCCGTTCAGCTTCGGAATCTCGCTGACGTGGTCGCGCCCGTATCGGGAAAACAGGTTGCTTCCGCTCACGCGCCTTCCCAACCACGCTCATGACACGTCACGCGCCGCATCGCCGGGCTTTCCGCACAATCCGCCCTCGCCCGTGAGGGCAGATATTTCAAATCGCACCCTTCCACGCAAGTGCGCTCCGTGCCCGGCATTTCCTGAACGACCTGATTCCGGTTTCGGGGGTTCGACTGGATTTGCGCCACGCCGGGCTGCTAACTAGGCACGAAGCTGGGACGACGCCAATATTGCAACGCATAATCTGCATCACCGCCGGTCAGCGGGCCGGTACAACCGCCCTGCAGCAGGCTATTGCGCATAGCCGCGCCGCCCGGAGCTATGGCGAGATATTCCAGGCCGGACGAGACGGCACGACGGACCGCCGCCGTTCGTTCCATGCATTCGCACGACAGAATGGCGTTGCGCTCGCGGATGCGATGACGCCCGAAGGGGCCAGCACCATTGCCCAGCACTATCTGGACTGGCTCAAGCAGGGAGCCGGCTCCGGACATGTGCTTATCGACGTCAAGCTCAATTCCTGGCTGGCTTTGTCTCCAGCCTGGCAATACCCGCACGAAGAACCGTTCTTCTCAAGATGGCTGAAGCGGGAGCGCGCCATTTTCATCCTGATTTGGCGTCGAAGCCTTGCCGACCAGATCCTCAGCCTGTTCATCTCCCGCGAACTCGGCATCTGGCACAATCTCACGGCGGAAAGGGTGGGGAACCGGATGCTGACCGCGCCGATCGGAAAGCTGGAGCGGCTGGCGTCGTTGATGTGCAGAAGCGAGGCCGACATGCGCGAACACCTGCAGGATTACTCCGACAAGATTGTGATCTCCTACGAAGATCTTTATCGCGACGGCGCGCTCGGCGACGCATTCAAGGCTTCGTTCCGCGCGTTGACCGGCATCGGGTTGTCCGCTACGCCTCTGCGAATCCGGCCAAACGATGTGGACAAGCGCGGTATCGTAACAAACTATGACGAAGCTGCAGCCGCGATCGACTCCATCGCCGCCAAATGCCGGTCCATGCCGCGTGGAGCGGCCTCATAGCAATGTTGCAGGCATGACCGGACCCTCGCCACAGGATGCCGCCTTTGCGTAGCAATCCCCCGGGCCGAACGACGGCGCACGATCGCGCCCGCGCAGATGCGCGGGCGGACGAATCTCCTGGGGACGCGTTCTCGCAGCGTCTGGTGATTCTGTTGTCGCACGAGCGCTCGGGCAGCCACTATCTCGCCGAGATGCTGGAAACGGGATCAGAGATCATCTCGTTCGACGAGGTTTGCAATTTCAGGGCTGTAGATCCTGACAAATCAAACGCGTCTTTCTTCCGCTTCCGGCGCGATTGGCAGAACGCCAATCCCGATCTTGCGGTGAGGCCCGATGCGGATGTCATGAGCGGCTTCCTTGACGGCTATTTTTCCCACCTTCTGGGGCTTAAGGACGCCAAAAAAGTGCTTGTGGACGTGAAATACGGCCATGTGCACAATTTCGAGCCGGCCTGGTCGCCCTCGGAATATCGGCCTTTCCTGATCAGATATCTCGAGCGGCGAAAGATCAGAGTCGTGCATCTGACGCGCGTCGACACGTTGGCCGCCGTTCTGTCCGATTTTGCCGCCTGCAAAGCCGGCATATGGCACAGGCGCGCCGGAGCCGAACGTACGAAGCCCGTGAGAATTCGCGTGCCCGCTCCGAACATTGTCCAGAGAGCCCTGTCGCTGCAGCGCGAGAAGGACAATTTCTTCGCCTGGCTGGCCGCCAACCTTTGCTTCAGTCTGAGTTATGAGGAGATTTGCGACACCAAAGAGGCCAGGGAAAGGACGCTCGCGCGGCTTTGCGGTTTTCTCGAGATCCGCGCCTCAGCCTTTGTCGCCAGCCTCGAGAAGATGACGCCGCCGGTCGAAGAGCTTGTTGAAAATTATGGCGAGCTGCGGCGCGTGGCGGCGATCTTTGGCGTACCCGGGTTGCCCCCGCGAGGATGAACGTGATCCGCTGGTGCGATGAGCGAGCTCTTCAGAATCATTCGCGGGTTGGGTGGAAACGGCGGCACGTTCCTCGCCCGGGCGGTGGCCGCGATCAAAAACGTTGTGATTCTCAGCGAAACCAATCCACGCTCGGCAAATCTGTTTTCCTTCGGCCTTAATCCCTCTTATCAGATCGAGCGACACTACCGCCGCCTGGCGTTTCCGGTTTATTTGGGACATCAGGCCGAACTTGGATCACCACAACTGTTTCGGCGATATATCCTCGCTCTGCGCGACCAGTGCGCAGCTCGTGGCCTTTGCCTTGTGATCCGCGATTACAACTATGCGGACTATATCGGCGCGCCTTTCGTCTGGCCCCCGATCGGAAAATCGTCTCTGGACTTTTCTCTGGGATCAGACGTTGAGAAGCTGGACGTCGTCATCATACGACATCCGGTGGCTCAATTCCTCAGCCTCCGCGCGCACAAGCCGTTGCAACGCGCGCTAACCGTCAACGCATTTCTCAGGGGATATCGCACGCTGCTCGACGTTCACGGGAACGCCACGGTGTTTCGGTACGAGGATATTTTCGGCGCCTTCGACAATCAATTTCCAGCACTCCTGTCTGCGCTAAGACTGGAGCGCGACCCGCAATGGGAGGAGCGGTTGCCACTGGTTACATGGATTCGTGGAAACGAAGAGGGCCGCGCGAAAAACTTGCCTGAGAAGCCTTCCGATCCTCTGTCAGGAGTCGAGACCTCGCTGCGCGAGGAATTCCTGAGCGATGAAAATTATCGTAATGTGTGCGACCGTTGCCGATATGAAAGCTAGAATGCGGCTCAGTGCTTAACCCATTCGTCACTGAACTCCGCACTTGCGTCGTATTCCGGTATGTCAGATGGCCAACTGCTCTTCCGAAAACACAAATCACGGGGACGATTGTCGGCAGCTCCGCCGTCATTCGGCCGCAGAACCTGGTGTCGCGTCTGCGCCATTAATCTCAGGGCCGGACTCATCTTGCGGCCACGGAGTACTTTCTCGTTCGCGCTTTCGCAACTGTTCTGCTTTTTTTGCCAACCCCGCCTCGCGCTGCTGTAGCCGAAGCGCTTTCGCCGCCAACAATTCTGCTCGTTTCGCGGCCTGGAAGTCGGCACGCCGGGCGGCCTGCGTGGCCAACAATTCCGCTCGCTTCGCGGCCTGCAGCTCGGCGCGCCGGGCGGTCTGTGCCGCCAACAATTCAGCTCGCTTGGCGGCCTGCTTTTCTAGTTTCGCCTCATGCTCATGCAAAAATCGCTGTATGCCAGCTGCCGTTGCTGAATTGACCAAACGTTCTTCGTTTGCGCTTCGGATGCGATCCTTTTGGAATGGATAAAACCAGTCCTCGCGTGTGGCCGGGTACGAGTCCTCCGTAAATTGACAGCCGCTTAGCTCGGGATCATCAATATTCTGCGTTTGCCAGCCATGACCACGACTCATGATTGCCGCGGCCGGCCCCGAGACCGGGAACTTTCCCATTGCTCCGCAAATCAGCAAACAGTCGAATGATCCCGCCAACTTTGCAAGAATATCTGGTGCATAACTTTGCACGCAGTAATAAGCCTTTCGTTGTCTATCGAGTTCGCGACGAATGTAGGGAATACTGGAACTTTGTCCGGCTATGCAGAAGCTTTCGTACTTGGCCAGCAATCGATCTACCTTGTCCTTCTTGATATACGCCGAGCAATAATGCCCCAAATCTGACGTCTCCAGCTTGATGTTTGCCGACGTGCGTACCGGCTTGACTTTGTCTCCGAGGTTTTCCAGCCAGCGACCGAGCGCAGAGATTAAAATGTCGGGATCTGCGGGGGAATGACCGCCCAGGCCAGCCGTCGCTGCCGTTAGCGGCCGATGGTCCCACTCCCTCGTAAATCGGTCGTAACCTTGGATTTCTGCAATTCGGAAAATCGGGATGCCGAGATACATGCTCAGCATATCCAGAACGTTCGTGCGATCTTCCAGCGACAGATCAGCTCCAGAAACCACTGTCAGCGGGAGTCTATCGTGAAACTGGGCATATCGTTGCCAGCGCACGCTGACCAGATCGGCCTGCTCATCCCTTTCCAAATTGTGGGAAAGGACGCCATAGACTTGCCTCGGCGGAAAAAACATTTCTGCACGATCATCTACGATGATCATGCTGGCCTGTCTCAATTTCGCGAAAGCCCGGTCAATGCCGATAAAGGCGTCAGGTGGCAATCGTGGCTCAAAATAATCGTGGAAGATCAAATCAGAAAGGATGATTGGTGAAGGAGGTAAGCAGACATGAGTTAGGCTGACCGGCACTCCCAAGCAGGTTGACAGCTTCTCGATATGAGATTCGCTCAAATCCTGCATTACGCGCCTGTCGGCGAGCGAAACAATGTGAATGACTTCCCGTACGGACTGATCTGACTCTAAATCCTGGTGATGTTGATCTAGGGCCTGTTCGATTGCCCGGATCGTCAGCTTTTCATTGTAGCGAACTTGTGTGTCGCTGAGGATTATTCGCAGGACAGTCAACGAAAGCGAATCGAGCACTTGCTCGACCGGTTCATTCCAGGGCACGTTGGAAAACGATTCGCGCAACTCTGCCAAAGGATTGCTTGCAACAGGACGTTTGCATTGACGCGCCTTTTCGAATAGCAACCAATCGGCAGTACACTTCTTGCGATTGAATTTTCCGGACGAGGTTTTGGTGAGAAATCTCGGAGGAACGAAGTGCACGTCGATACGGTCCAGACCAACGATCGACTTCAGCTTTTCCGCCATCTCTGACTGGTCACTACGGAGGAAAAAGTCCAATGCCTCTATAAGAACCACAGGCTTCTGGGTCCCAAGGCGAAGATCGTAAATGGGCATAGCGGCAGCGCGGCCGCGCACATCCGGATAGCACCTGTTGAGGACGAGATCGATATCCGACAGCATGTATTTCCGGCCGGCCTGAACCAGCAAATCTTGCTTCCGGCCAGTGATGAAGAGCTCACCGCCAATCAGCCGCCCGAGATCGCCGGTAGGATAATATCCTTCGCCATCCCGAATATCTTCGCCTCCGATATAGCTCGTCAGAGATGTCCGGCTTCGAACCAAAACCTCATCTTCCACGATTTTAACATCGACGTCTGCGATGGGCTTTCCGCAAGAGACAACGGGCACCCCGTCGACATCCGTCGTTTTGATTCCACGGTGAATCGAAACCGCGAAGACGTTCTCCGCCATTGCATAGCACGCGCCGAAGCTTTCGAGCCGAGCGTCGATAGCTTCCAGAAATTTCCGCGATGTCTCGGCTGAAATCGGTTCCGAGCACGACACCCACCAACGCATGGAGGGCAATCGTCGCCCGCCTGTGCGTGCCATTACCTCAAAACCGAAGTTTGGCATGTAGCAGATTGTGCCGCGGTAACGCTCGATGGCGTCGTAAAGCAATTCAGGCCGCCGAACCCATGTCATGGGATCCATCATGACCACGTCAACACCGAGCATCATCGGCATTACGAAACAGGCGATATATCCCATGTCGTGATAAAGTGGCAGCCACGAAACGATCCTGTCGTCTTTGCTTATATGCAGTGAAAGATTGTAGTCCACCGCGTGCTGTTGCAGCTGATCCCCTGTGAACCGGATAGCCTTGCGAAAACCCGTCGTGCCTGACGAAAGTTGTATGATTGAGAACTCGTCAATACTGAACGGCTCAGCTCCTGCGTCTCCCAGGGCATCGAGCTCGCTCTGCGTTATCGTTCGGACTATGTCCCTGAGACCAAGTTTTGCGCAGTGGCCGTCCGCAACGACGGCCGCAACACTGGCGACCGCGACCGTGTTGCTGACCGACTCGCTCCAGTAGGCGCCGCTTTGCTTTCGGGTAGGGTACTGCATGACAAGCGGGCACAGTTTGGCCATCACGCAAGCCAACCAGTTAAGAACGAGGTTGGGTTCCGTCTTGTACAACAGACCGACTACAGACCCTTCCGGCAATACGCTCTTCAGGTATGATGCGACGGCACGGATACGATGAGCCATGGCTGCCGGCTGAAGACAGCGAGCTTTGCCGTTTTCGTTTATGAAGTGAAAAGCTGGCAGGTCGTTGCTGCTAAGCAGCGGTGTAGTCATCGTGACTTACTTTCGCCACCGTAATTCGCCGCGCGAACCGAACTCCAGTTCGTCATTCGGTTTGCCGCAGCACTTCGATCCAGAGCGAACTGCCAGGATTCTTTAAAAAGTCCGGGCAGATTGCGCGGATCAATTCCTCATATTTTTGCGCAAACAAACTGTTGTAAAAAACTACTCGAAACCGTGAACTGTACATAAGCAACGCGCGCACTCCATAGGCTTCATTCCAGGAGTATCTTTTCTCGAAAACGAGCTGGCGGGAATACTCAAATGGATAGCGACAATCGTGGAAATGCACAAGCACGCCGGGCTTTAGTGCTGGCAGGATGTGGAATAACTCGTAGTGCACGTCGCTGCCGGTTTTGAGCACATGGGTCGAGTCGATAAACAGAATGTCGTTGGCTTCCAGCTCCTGGAACAATCCAAGAGGCATTCCCTGGACACCCCTTTCGTGAATCGTGACACGCCTTTCGTCGCCGGGACGGAGCAGAGACCTCAACCGTGTTGGGAATGGCTCGATGCAGGTAAGTTGAAAATCGTCTAGTCCGGCGTGCTCCGCGGAATCAAGCATGCAGACCGATGAAGCGCCGGAACCGATCTCAATAATTCGACGGGGACGGTAATGCCCGATGATCGCGCGAAGCGTTATCGCGTCTCCATACGGATACGGGCCGGAACGATATCCGTAGCGATTTTCCGAATCGGACTGATCTCTGAAAGGTGTCGCAGATATAAACGCCTCGTTCCTTCGCCAGAATTCCGCCATTTCATCAAGTGGAAACACGATTCCGGCAATCTCCTCCGGCCGTGTTCCCAATGATGCCTCGTGGTAATCACCGATGCTGTCCGGATCGACGACGGGGGAGTAATAGTGGCCTGCGGGAACTTTTACCGGAAGAAAGCGGTACGTTTGGAAGCTCTTCGTTCGCGTAACAAGCGCAATGAACGCCCGGCCCGAGAGTCCTTCCCGAAGCCTTTGCATCCAGATTTTCACTTCGGACTCGGAGGGCAATCCCCCCCACATCCGGTGCAGAAGCTCTACAAGCGACGTTTGAAAGGGAACCTGTCCTGGCTCCCCCGCCTGATTCCCGACCGGTTCCGAAGATTCATTCATAAATTAAATACTCACGCTAATCGACGCTGGGGTGAACCTGAGAGTACGCTCGGCCGCGCAAGAAAGCTATTCAGTTTGCTGTGCTCTGGTTGGGCATGAATCCAGCCAGAGCTCGATGCGCGGTTATCATGGCTTGCGGAAACCTTAGAGCGTCGCTCGACCAAACCTCTATGAATCGTCCGTGCAGGTTTACGGCATGCTGAAGAATCGCATCGTAACCAGCGGCATTGCACGGTGCGGCGGCTTCATGCCTTTCAATGAATTCTCTGCGCGTTGCGTTGCAACCTGCGCCGTTCTCTCCGCGAAATTCATTTGTGGACCATCCGATCACCGCTCCCGAGCGGCGAGCCGCCTCAGTCGAGGGCGAGAAATTTGATGCCGTCAAACCATCCCACTGTACGGCGAATCGGCCTGGAAACCTTGCTATACTTGCAGAAATAATCGCTTGTCGGGTCGTCGATCCCGGCGAAACCGACCCATTTTCCCCAATCGGCGGAAAGTCGTTCCCATCCAGAATGTCGATGGCCAGCAGCTTTCCCGGGAAGCCTTGGGCGACGGCGTCTGCCATCCGCGTCCATGCGGACAACACGAGACTGGGACGAAATCCAGCCCGCTGCCACACTTTCGTCACGTCAGTCTGTGGGCAGGGATTGGCGATGGCCGTGAGGCGAGCGGGCCACGTGACCGGCATTCGCAATTCTTCGGAGGAAATGGCAATCGGACTGATCTTTACAATCTTCAGTGCCGAATATGCAGCTCGCCACGAGCGCAGATGGTGGGACAACGCCACCGTCATCGCGATGTATGCGTCCTGATAGCCACGATCCCATGGCCAAGGGATCTGCATCGTTACACATCTTTGAGTTGGCCAACCTGCCGGAATTGAAAAAGCACTGCGGCGGGCGCCCGCTTTGTCCAACCAATCGGGCGAGAACCTGCCTGCCAGGATAGCGAGCGAGATTTTTTTACGTGCATTGATCGCCAATGAAATTGCCCCGTCCATTGATGCCCAATCAAATAGTCCCGGAGCCTTTTCGATCGCGCTCCAAGGCTGACGCAAATACACGCCATCGATTGCTTTTATGTGGTAGACTTCCGGCGGTACCGCAGGCCCTTGCACAACTGGCCGCGCACTCATCACATAAATACCTGCGTAATCGGAGGCGAGTTCCCCTGCCGACACGAGACTAACACCTGTTGGATACAGCCATGCCGAAGCCAAGAGCACTGCAAACACTGCGCAGCGGATGTTCATCACAGCCGTTTTACTACCCTTGGAACACTGGTCGTTCTGGTACGCTGTTCAATTGCCAATCATAGCCGGTAGGCGAGACAATAAAGATATCCGTCGAGTGTCGATACCGGGCAAGTCGTAGCTTTGCCTCATCGGAGATCCCATGTCAAAACTTGGGTGCCAACGGGACTGGCATTGCTCCGCGTTCAACGGTGCGTTATGCTCACGCGAGAAACCAACGGACTTTTTGAGATCATGGCCACTGTACCAAAAGCTGCATCTAATGCGGAACAAAATGGCGAATCGGGCAAGCATCAGATGAGTGGTCCGAGCGCGGAATTAAGAGAACTGCGTCGTCGCAAAACGTACGTCGATCTTCGCATTCCGAAGGTGCGTGAAGAACTCCAGGCATTGGTTGCCAAACGAAAGCGGAATGCGGAAGCCGCGCAGAAAGCGCCGAAGATCGAAGGCGCAGAGCTGAAGACGGAGGCCGCACATCGCATATACGAGCATCACGAATCAATTCGTTTGAAGAACGAACTGCAATCGCTGGACGCGGAAAGCAAAAGCCTTGTATCACAGCTGAGGGAAGTTCGCCCACTTCCAAAATAGCGGTACCACTTCGGGCTTTGCCATTTCTGCGTCTAAACCGGCGGACAAGGTGAAAATCTTGGCAAGTTTTGTCGATTCCTGCCCACGGGCTCGTACGAAATGATGCAGCGGGATGGTGGAACGACTGCGGGGAGGAATTCTGCGGGCGCGGCGCGCGGCTACGAGCGCAGGTTTTCGGAAGTCCGGCTGAGCCAAAGTCCTGACCCGACGGGAGGTGCTAGTGCTAGTGGCAATGTGTTCTCGACCTCCGAACGAAACTGTTTAGCGAAGAGGGTCATCCAAAAACGAACCTGAAATACTTTGTTGTACATGAGAAATGCCCGGACAGCGTATACCTCATTCCACGACTTATTGTCTGTAGTTACCCATTTTTTTGGATATTCAAAGGGATAGGGGCAATCATGGAAATGCACCAGCACGCCTTCCTGCAATGCTGGCAATATGTGGAACAATTCGTAGTGGACGTCACTCGCGGTTTTTAAGACATGCGTTGAGTCGATGAAAAGAATATCGCCGCGTTCAAGGCGCTCGAATTTCTCAAGAGAAACGTCCTGCACCGGCTGTTCAAAGATGTGCATTTTTTCCTTATCGCCGGGACGTAGCAGGGACATGAGGCGACCTGGGTTTGGTTCAATGCAGGTCAAGTGCGTCGTGATCAGATCAAATTCATCAAGCGCGTCCAGCATGCAGGCCGTTGAATTGCCGCTGCCGATTTCAATAATTTGCCTTGGACGAGCTTCAGCAATAGTGGCGCGCAGGACAGCAGCGTCGCCAAAAGGAAAATTCCCGTTATCGACATAAAAGCGTGTACCGGATCCTCCGAGCTTGCTAAAATTCGTTCGAGCAAGAGTTTCTCGCCACCGCGACCAAAGTTTCGCCATTTGCGCAACGTCAAGCGGGACGCCAAGCAGACTCTCCGAGTCTTCGGCCAATTCTCGATCATGATAGGCGTGCACAGTCTCGGGATCGACAACTGGCGAGTAGTAATGTCCCGGCGGTGCATAAATCTTGATGCGGTTTTTTCGAAGAAACTCGGGCGATTCCCTGAATCTTCGCAATAGTTCAACAGGCGTAAGCCCCGACTCGACCGCTTTCGCCCAGCGATTCTTCTCTTCTTCTCGCGGACGGCGATGCAGAATCGCCAGATAACACTCCTCAACGAATTCAAGTATTTTCTCGAACGTCATCTCTATCTCTAACAAAGCGATTGCTGACAAAAGCACAATGGGGCCGGCTGACCGGAAATAAGCAATCATGCGCTCGGGGCCGGCCAGCTAACTTTTAGGGTAAATCCCGACTCCAAGCCGAACGTGAACGGCTGAGCGTGGACTGGATAGCCAAACAAGTCCAGCACAGGCCCAAACGGTCGATTAAGAGCTTCGACCGTTCCGGGTTGCAGCTTCTCAGGGTGATCGCCGGGAGTCCCTCTGCGGACGAATATCTATGGATTTTCATTCTCCGGCCGGGCATCGCCAGCCGAGGTCTTGGTCAACAAACGGCGTCTCAGCAGTTCAATTGAACTGCTCGAGGATTGCGACTATCCTCATCAGACAACGGACGCTCGGAAAGAAGTACAAATGGACGTACCGGTTCGGCTTCAGGGCAGCAATCCAATTGTATTCAGCGTTGATGATGACAAAACAGGAGATGCATATTTTGTACTAGGTATTCGGAAATGCGGCAGTACGCTACTCAACCAGATTTGCCGATCTCTCGCCAAAGTCAACTCTGTCCTGTTCGTGGATGTTGCGGGGACCTTCTTTCGGAACGATATCAAGGCGGGGCGGTGGCTTACCGATCCAGCTGTGGTGGCCGTCCTTCGGCCCGGTAATGCGTATGGCGGATTTCGTGATATGCCAGTCTGCTTCGGTCGAGAAGCCTTGTTTGTCAGCTCACCGAAAGTGCTGCTGTTTAGAGATCCCCGCGACGCGCTTGTAAGCGAATACTTCTCCAATGCATATTCGCATATGCTGCCGCAGGGCGGCGAAGCGCAGGCGAGCGCTCGCGACCATCTTCTCGCCGAGCGACAGAAGGCCCTGGAAAGCACTACCGATGACTATGTGATCGCGCGCGTTGACCAGATGCGACGCACATTCCTGGAATACCGCTTCATTTTATCCGATTCACGCCTGCTGACATTGAAGTATGAAGACGTCGTCTTTGACAAACCGAAGATGGTCAGGGCCATCGTGGAGCACTTTGGATGGAGGTGTTCGGATTTTGCGATGGGAAAAATCGTCGAGCGGGTCGACGTACGGCCGACGTCAGAGAATCCGAAAGCCTTCGTTCGAAAAGTAACGCCGGGTGACCACCAGGAAAAGCTCAAACCGGCGACGATAAGATTTCTGAACGACAAACTGCGCGACGTCCTCGACCTCTATGGATATCAAACCTAAGAGCTCCGTGCCACTCAATCAGAATCCGACAACAGGACTTCGGGAGGCGGTCCGGCGCTGTTACTGTTTGCCCACTCAGATTTGAGCTCACGCGTATCCGAAATACTCCATTTCACCGGCAAAAAATTCGTTCAAACTCAGTAGGGTCTCCGGCAAAAGCTTCTCACGATAATCGCCGGGGATCACCTTACGTATGAATTCCGTAGGCCGCTCGACTTCCGGGAAGACGTCAGCCCAGCCGACGATCGCGTCTGCCTGCTGCTCGGAGATTGTCCATGAATAGAAGGAGCACAATTGGTACAACAGTTCCCGCTTCCTCGTGATCACGTCTTCGTACCGTATCACTTTCAGGCACGCGTTTGGCTTCAGCGCAGCGAAATCGCGCAGCGTTTGTCGCAACATCGCTGCTCTTTCCAAAACGTACGCATCGATGGGAGTGCCTAACGCCGATTCCCGCAGAGAAAGCATAACGCCTCTCGTTTCTCCAGCCTTTGGCACGGAATGCGAGTACGCATTCGAATAGTACTCACTAACCAATGCGTCGCGCGGATCACGCACCATGAGCATTTTCTTGCTTTCGGAGAATGCTTCCTGAGCAGCGATCCCAAACGGAAAATCGCGGAAACCGCCATATAAGTTACCGGGTCGTACGAGTGCGCACATATTCGCGTCTCTCTGCCATTCGCGAACACGAATTCCTTTTGCAAAGAGTGTTCCAGCCACGTCGACATAGTGAATTCCGTTCATTTCTGCGAGCGCCTGGGCAATATTGTTCAAAATCGAGCTTCCGGACTTTCGTACGCCGAATACGTAGTAGATTCCCTTGGTGGAATCATCGACGACGTCGAACTCTATATTTCTGTAGAAAATCACTGATATCTCTCTGCTAACATTCGTTTGCCATACGATAGAGAGCGCTCGCATACTGCCGACCTACGGCGTTCGCAAGCCTTTGCCAATGCAAGAACCAGAGCCGGCACAAGGCGCCGTCGTAGATCGGATCCCACGGTTTCGGGCGGTCCAGAAAATGCAGGATTGCGCCAGCCGAAGACGGTCTGGGGTCGTGGGGCGTAACAAAGAAGTTGAAGCGATCGTCCAGCGGAGCAAAAACGTCCTTGAATCCGAGATTCAACGCGCACTGATCCTGGAAGATCAAGCTGGTTCTTAGATTGTGCACGGCATGTAAAGACCGCTCCAGCGCCGAGCCAAGCTCAGCGTGCCGAAGGTCGAACATCAGAACACCCGAGTTAAAGTACTGACCGGGTTTCAGCTTGTGAGTTCTTATGGCTGCGTCGACCTCCGGCCGGCTCACCTCGTACCGTGCCATGAGTGCGGCGGCCAGCACCCCATTGAAAAGCGGATTCAAGTCGCCGCAGACTATTGTGTCAGCGTCGATGTACAGCGCTCGCTCGTACTCGCCCTGTTTCTGCAACTTGTCTGCGAAATAAATCCGATAATACGCCGCTTCGGCCAGGGACTGACCTCCCGTGAAAAGACCATAGGACGTTCTGAGACTGACGCTCGGGTCCATGATTTCTTCCCTCGAAATGACCCGAATCGATTCAATTCCCAACGCCTGCGAGAGCTTCGGAGCTATTTCGAAGGCAATCCTGCAGGCTTCGACATCGTCCACAATGACAACGAGATCGCTATCCTCGATCAGGTCGCGATTCGAATTTACAAGCGACATGAGCGACACAAAACACGGACCAAGATAGCTGGAGTTGGTGCAATAATATATTACGAATTTCTTCTTGCCCAAGGGACCAGCGTTTGAATTCGAAAATACGAGCCGTTTGAGCAGCAAGCGCTGTCTGATCGCGGCGAAATCCTCCGGTTGCTCGTCAGCATAGATTGCCGCAAGCTTGAGTTCGTCGTCGGCCGTGTCTTCTTTGACCGCAATCCGCAATTTGCGAAGCAAGGGTGAAATCGTCGTCAACCCCATGTCGTCGATACGCTTCAATACCTGTGCGTGACCGCCCGTTTTCCGGATTGCACGCATGATCAAGAACGCCATTTCTTGCGAATCCAGATTGCTGTCCAACGACTGCATGGCCAGTTCGAAGACCTCGGTCCAATCTCCTCTTTCCGCGTGATACTTGAGCACCGCGTAAACGAACCTTCGGGGGAGATCCGAAACAGGGCCAAGGTCGGACAAAGCGGTACCGGCGTTCGTCATGTCGCCGGTAAAGCAATAATATTCAAATTGCTTGAGCCGGAATTCGACATTCGACGCGAAGGTTTCCGGTCCAACTTGGGCCAAACGGGCTCGGGCGGACGGCCAATCCCGCATCGCAAAAGCCAGATTCACTGCGCAAAGCGTGATATGATCCGATTGTCCGAATCGCGCCGTACGGAAATCGATAAGCGCAACAGCCGCGTTGTAATCCTTTGCCTTGTAGGCGCAGTTCAGGATCACCCTGTCGAGCACGTTGCGAATAGTCGACGTTCCATAGTCGGGTTCGGCGGAGAGCAACGTCAGCAGTTCTGCGTAGGAATTCGAACCTCCCAACAGAACGACGTGAAGATCCTCGGACTTCTTTGGGACAAGTTCGGATCTGGCGTTCTCGTAAGATTCTTTTGCCCTATCGTGCAGGCCTCGCTCACACAATAGCTCGATGTAGTCCCGAAGGAATTGGAAATTCCGCGGATTTCTGGTCGTAATATTTTCGAGAATCTCGCAAGCCTTTTCCAGCTGCCCCAGTTCGCCGTAAGCCTGGGCCAGGGAACGACAACCCCAGTCCCCCAGGTTCCCGTCGCGCCACAGGGGATCGAGAAGGCCAACCGCAGTCTCAAATTCCCGCTTCCAAATGAAATATTCGGCATGCCGCGTACGCACAAGATCGTCGGCAAAACCCTGTTCGATGAGCATCGCGTAGATTTGAAACGGTTCTTCGCGAAGTTTTCTCTCAAACAAATGATGGGCGATTGCGACGAGGACGTTCGCGTGCTGTGCCGTGAGTTGCACGCCGCGTGCCGCAGCAAACCCCCTGACGGCATGGCCAAGCCGTTCGCTATCGCCGAGTTTTAGCAGGCATCGACCGAGCTCATACCATGCCCACGTAAATTGTGGATCGAGAGCGACGGCGGCGGTAAGCGCGTCGGCGGCCGCCGCGAAATCCTCGGTGCGAAGCCTGACGCGCCCGAGCTGAAAAAAAGGCCAGAAGAATTGCGGTTCCTTGGCTGCCAGCAGCGAGTAAAGCCGCAAAGCGGTGGCGTCCTGATGCGCCGTATAGGCCACATCTGCCCAAACCCGCAGCTCATTTGAATCGAGAGTCTCTATATCCGCCGGCGGCGGATGCGAAGCCAGCAGATTCCGCGCAGCGAGCTTATCATCGCGCGATGCAATCGAGGCCACCTGCTCTGCAAAATTTGTGAACGCCTGCATCCTGTCAGACCAAATTCCGTCAGCGGACGTAATCCCCGGCCGTAAGGACAAATGCCCTGGCTGTTCAGAGGTTCATTTGGCTGTGGAGTTTCTACCCCAGTGCGCGCCGAGTATGCGCCCAGGCAACGCGGAGATCAAGAAAATCTCGGGGAATCCGTCGCCCAGTTTCCGCCTATCAGTCGACGAATACTGTCCGTGACTCATTATAGAAGAAGTGACATCGCAAAATGTGAAGAATTGATTAAGCGTCCTCGAATTTCGGGAAGCCGATGTGCCGGGAAACGAAAGACACCGTCATTCGAGGACCTCGGCGCGCCACCACGCAACGCTAACCAGTGCGATGGCTGTCTCCGTCGCAACGCCGGGAAGCTAGTCTCGCGAGCGACGTTGCCTTCAGTTCGTTCGCTCTCATGGTAATTGCATTATGATCGAGGCACCCACCCTGCGCCTATGAGCCCTCGCAATCGGAACGCATTTCGCAAGCGCTCGAACGCCGGGTCTGTCGTGAGCATCACATTGTCGGTCTCGCGGTGCGCCAGGCTGAGCTTCAACCAGGCGACGGTATTGTCGGCATCGTTCAGCATGGAATAGGTCGAGGCGACACTATAGGCGGACTCTTTGCCTTCCGTATAAAGCTTCTTTTGTTCGTCGAGCATGGCGCACAACATTCCTTCTCGCTGGCCAGCGGCCAGTCCTTTCATGCCTGCCTGGGCAATCGCAGCCTTGCCATCGTCGTGCCGAGCGGCAGCTGCCGTCGCCAGCTCGCGGAGGAACCCGGCATCGTTGCCCTGGCTCAGATAGATTGTGGCAAGATAGCGATGCGGCGAATAGAACCCGGGCGCGGTCTGCTCCAATCGCTGCAGCAGGGCGACACCTTCGTCGGCCCTGCCGCTCGCAACAAGGATGAGGCCCTTGTCGGCGAGAATGGCGGTCGATTCGGAATCGAGCGACTGAGCCCTGTCAATTTCCGCAAGCGCCTGGGGATATTCGCCTGTCGCCAGCAGGAATGTCGCATACCAGTGATGGGCCGTGGCATTGCGGGGCTCCAGCGCCAGCGCACGTTCGAATTCGCGCCGGGCGCCTGCAATGTCGCGTGACCAGTAAAAGTCCACGAAGGCGAGCGCCGCATGCGCGCTCGCGAGCGACGGATCCAGGGTGATGGCGCGCTCTGCCGCAGCCTTCGCGCGCGGAAAAGCCTCTTCCGGCGACATGGTCGAGAATTCGCGCAGCAGATTGTAGCAGTTCGCGAGGCCCACATAGGCGTCGGCATAGAGAGGATCATGCTCAATGGCCTGATTAAAATCGTCCACCGCGCGCGCAAGACCAAGCGGTGTACGGGTCTGCCATTCGTAGAGCCCGGTGCGATAGAAGGCGGACGCCTGGGCGTTCGGTACGTGCCCGGGAACCGACGCGCGCGCGGCCAGCATCTCGTGAGAGGAAAATGGGAAGCCCATTGCGACTACCGCAAGGCACCCAACGACAAACGTGCTTACGATCACGACGGCAACGGAGGCATATTTCGCGCGCGCGATGCCGGTCGCCGCTGAAATTCCATCGGGAATCGCCGGCGCGGTGGGCTCGCCCGAAGGTCCGCTATTGTCCAGCCATGCCGTCAGCTCGTGTTCGTAGGCGAAGACTTTGGAGTGCGTGCCGTTCGGCAAGCGCCGAATCGGCAAACCGCGACTGGCCTCCCAGCGTTTCACGGTCCGCTCGTCACGGCCAAAAAAGACCGCGATCTCTTTCCAGGTGTTGAGACGGCGGCCGTTATTACCGCCGGTTTCGGCCTTCATGTCCTGAAATGCCCCAGTTTGCCCTCGTACGCCTTTTGTAAGGCGTACGGCACGCGGTCAAATTCGCCCGACTGGCAGCATAGCGAACTCAGGTTTGTGCGGTAAAGCGCGCCAGAACCCTGGAAAGGCAAAAATCGATGAAAATTGAACACATGTTGAAGAACGCGGCCGCGATTTTGCTGGTCGCCCTCCCTACAATCGCGTCGGCGCAGCAGCTTGGCACCTATAACGGGACCACAGCTGATGGAAATCCTGTCAGCTTTACAGTGGGTTACGACACTGTCAACTCTGTGTATGAAATTACGAGCGCATCCATCCAGTTCTCCGCGACATGTGCGGCCACCGGCGACATAATAAACGAAGGTTGGGGCTTCGGGGTGGCAGAGGACATCATCGCCGGAAGGGCGCCGTTCCAGGCCGAAAGCGAATATTTCGACATCTACGCGCCGGCTGGCGTTGCGTTCCACGGTACCATGACGGTTACCGGCCATCTCATCAGCCGTACGGCCGTTTTCAAGACCGACGGGCAGCCTGCGGGAGGAGCTCAATTTTGCATGTCGCCAAATCAGGCGTTTACCGCGACTTTCGCCAGCCCGGAGCGTGTTCCGGCATTGCCCCTGGGAACCGAAATACACGTGGGACGCCCTAACGGAACCAACCTGCAGGGCGGCACAGCAGGCGGCCGATAAAAAACTGGCACCGAACAACTTCGCAAGCAAGTTAAGCGGACTGCTGCCGGATTTGGTTGGCGGGTCTGAGGCGCTTTTGGGGTGCAACACGGGGAAGGGATAGCCCGACCGGGAAGCACCCCAAAAGCGCGGCGAGGTTCATGCGGCGTTGCTGTAGATCTCCCGGAAATTCCGGGACGCATTTGTTCTGCGAGCCTGCCGGACGTCCGGCAAGCCCGTAATCGTGTGCCAACCCCTTGTCCCACAGGGGCCTCAGCCGCTTGTAATGACAATGCGAGACCTCAGTCACGCAAGCGTTCTGCACGACCACGACAATGGCTTCGAAATCAATTCCGCTGGAATGGGCGATGTTCATGTAATCTGTCCGGCACGATGCGAAAAGCGATCCTGCACCTTGGCCTGCACAAGACAGGTACTACGTTCTTGCAATTGTCCATGAGGCGTTGGCTTGATCGAGGCGCCGATCGCCATCTGCCCGTATTCTTCTCGTCGCAGCACATGCCGTCGTCAAAATGGAAGAAGTTCCGCTCGGAATTCTACGTAAAGTTCCGCAATGCCATTGCCCGCGCCCCGCTCGGACCCGTTCCAGCGAACAGCGCGGCGATCCAGGAAAGGCTGGGGAATCTGGGACTGCTGCCGGAGTTTGAGATGCTTCGCGATTTCTTTGACAGACCGGAGACCGTGCTGGTTCATTCCGATGAAAATTCTCTCGGGGCGATGTTCGGGCATCTCATCGGAAGCAGGCGGGAAGTCATACCGTTCTATCCCAACGGCGACTGGTTGTCGGCCATTTTTGCGGCCGCCGCTCATGCAAACTTCGACGATGTCGAGGTGGTTCTGACGCTGAGACGCTTCGACGAATTGATTGTATCCTCGTTGAAAAGCATCATAAGAAGCGAACGGGGCGTTCCTCCGATCGACATGTTTCTGGCCGGGCTCCGCGATATGGGCGCGCGCTGTCGCAGCATCATCGAGGCGACATCCAGATTGCAGTTTGTCAGCAGCCTTCACATTCTGGAATTTCAGACCCTGCAAACCTCGCCGCAGCGTTATTTCGAAGCATTCTGCGGACTTACCGGCGCCGATCGAATTTGCACATTGCCCAATGGCCACAAGGTAAACCCATCGATCACCGACAACGAGGCCCTGAACCGCCTGGTTGCCAGCGGCTCTCTGAACCAGGCGGAACGAGCACGCTGCGGGACTCTTTCAGATTTGATCGGAAGGGATTTCTTGCACACCCTGGCCAAAGACTACGAGTCGCTCCAGCACGACCTGGCTGCCGCCGGGCATTCAAAGCGGGTCAACTACTATAACTGATCGCACACGCAGCAACGCGGGCCACACCGGCCGCGATATCGTGGCGATGGGTATTACTCCTCCGCGTCTTCGTGTTCCCCCTTGCGCCGCGCACGGCGGCCACCCAGTGTGTGGAACTTCGCCTTGGCCTCGGCGACCCTGATGCGCGCTTCGATGAGACGCGCCTGCATTTCGAGGTCGCGCGCCTGCAGTTCATTCTTCTTGATGTTCTCTTCGAGCTCCTGAAATTGCTGCGGCGTAAGCGGCCCGGACGCCTTTCCCTTGCCTTTGCCGGCTGCTGCCATCTGTATCTCCTCTTTGAAAGATTTGGGGGGCGGGACTTCCCGGCCGGTCTTCTGCCCATCAGAGACCACGTCATGGATCGAGCATGGCGGTGCAAGTTCAGAATTTCCGGCACCCATGCCCATCCCATAGCACGACGATTCGTAAATGGACAGGTAACGGTCCAGCCAGGGACGGACCTCGCTCGGGACTCGTGCTGCCGTTTCCTTCAAGTCAATTGCCGGCGCAGCCGTCCTGAATTTTTCAAGGCTCGTGTTGATGCGGCGGGGCGATTTCAACTCGAGACCCGGCAATGCAGTCTTCAGATCCGGTCTTTCGACCAGAACATGGCCGCAGTTCGCGCCCATCTCTGCCAGTCTGTTCCACAAAGCGTATGACGCCGCCGCCGCAAGAGGAGCGTCCAAATCTCCGATGTCAATTCCAAAGTTTTCATTCAACACATGTCGACGAAATCGAAAGGAATTGTTTTCCCGGCCCTTTGCCTCATTTTCGAGAACGATAGACGGGATTGCGTCCCTGGGGTTGCGCAGGTACAGGAATGTTTTACCGGCGATCAATGCCCGGGAGCTATGTCTGGTCGAAGGCGTCAGCACGGGCCATCCGGTTTTGGGCATGCGTCGCCCCGTGTGCCACCAGGAGACGATGCCGTCCAATCCAAGTTTCTCGTGCCCAACTTGCAGACCCGAACTACGAAGCGTGGCCGCCAACGATGCTGAACCGCAACGGGGGTGTCCCAGGAACACCAGCCGTGCCCAATCAAATCCGCCAATCTTCGGGAGTACGGCCGGGTTGATCGTTTCCACGCCCCGCTTTTGGGCAACCGACCAATGACTGGCCTCGCGCTTGTACGGCAATTGCCAATCGGGTTTGGCAAAGCGCAACTTCTGCTCGCGAGTTAGTACGGTTATGGTTCTCCTCTCGGCTTCATCCACCTGCCCGTACACCTGGGTCAACTTTCCCGGTCCGGTAACAAGCCAGAGGTTTTTCGACTCCCGGCGGATAATCGCCGAGAAAATTTCGGCGAGCAGGCGACCAAGAAACCGCGCGCCCGGTCGCGCCGCCATGAATGCATTGCCGATGCGATCCTTCGCCTGCCCCCCCGTGCGCCTGATAACGTAGTAGAGAATGACCTCCCCGGCCAAATCCTCCAATGGCGAAATCGATTCCGCGCAACCCTCGTCAGCATCAATATAGAAACCTCCGCAGACGAAGAGCACGGCCACACGGAACACATCAGCGCGCATTGCGGGATACAGGCAGGCATCGAAACACGCCCTGGCCTGGGGGCCGAACTGCTCACCGATAAATCGACGCGCACTGGAATCAGACCAGAGCGTATGTTTGAATTCAGGATTCTTGTTGCGCCAGGTTTGAATGAAGTTCAAAACACCTTCGGGCGGTCTGGCATCACCCCAATATTGATGAATATGTCTAGGGAACAAGACAGATTCCCCTACCGGGAGCGCACCCGGTTCCCGGTGATGCACAATCCCTCTCGATACGGAGGGTATTGCCGCCCCACATGGCGAAATACTTCAATATCTGCATAATCGACACCATTGCAGGTATTTTATCCTCAAGGGGCGTGACCGTGATTTCACAGTGTTGGCTTCACATTGGGACCGAAAAGACGGGAACTACCACCATCCAGCGATATCTGGCGAAGAACCGCAAAAACCTCAAGGCTCAGGGGTTCCTCTATCCGGTTTCACCAGGCGAAACAAACCATCTGGCGCTCAGCGCATGCAGTATCGATGATTCGAGGCTGGATCCCGTCCATACGCGGTGTGGCATTCGCCGCCGTGAAGACATTCTTCCCTACCGAAGACGGATGATGGACCAACTGGCCAATGAGTTCGCCGAAGCCGTGGCCTCTTCGATCATCTTCTCGAACGAGCATCTCAGCACGAAGATTCGAACGCCGGAAGAGATTCGCCGGGTGAAGGAAATCTGCGATGAGGTTGCTGCTACCACAAAGGTGATCGTTTACCTCAGGAATCAGATCGACTTCCTGGTGAGCCGGTATGGAACGGCCATCAAGGCTGGCAGCGTGGACGAGTTCTCGATTTCGCTGAGCCCGGGTGTCGCCACTTTCCTGGACTATTCTCAAATGCTGTCCCCGTGGAGCGAAATCTTTGGACGCAAAAACCTGATCGTCCGAAGATTTGAAGCGGATGATTTTCCAAATGGCGATTTGCTCGCGGATTTCGCCGCCCAAGCAGGATTGGACGGCGGTCAGCTGGAAGGAATGCCCTTTGCCAACACGTCGCTGAACGGACCGGCCCTCGCCTTCCTGCGGGAATTCAACAAACGGGTTCCTCTGGCAATTGACGAGAAACCAAACCCGTTGCGCGGAAGGATCGCCGCCTTCCTGGAAAGCTATGAAGGCGGCCAGAAGTTTTCGATTCCACGACAGATCGCCGAAACGATCGAAGCCAGGTACCGCGAATCCAACGATGAAACGTCCAGAGAGTATTTTGGCTCTCGATTCATGCCACTGTTCTCGCCTGCCAAATGCGTCAATAGCGCAGGCTCTCTTAATGATGTGTTGGACGCGGAGCAGGCGGTTGCGATAGCTGCTCATCTCTGGGGCGCCCAACAACGCGCGATCAACAGGTTTAGAAAGATGGGAAAAAAACGACACGAGAAATCGCGCGAACGGAATACGCCGCGATCCGGGGGACCCAGGAGGCGACGCGCAGATATCTGAAACAAACTGCAATGTTATCCCGATCTGTCATCGTCGCCCGCGTTTGCCCGGTCGTGCAACGCCGGTCCGCTTGTGGCAAGGACGCCCATGATGTAGGTAGCCAATCGGAATATCCGGTCGGCCTCGGCGTGCGGCGTCTGCCGGATCGGCAGGGAGAAGCCAGGAATACAGCTGGACACCATGCCCATTGCAGATGACGCATACAGGTGCCCGACCGATCTGGCTGTTACACCAGCCGTCCTGAGCCACGTGCTGATCGTGGGATCGTGCCTGTCTTCCGCGTGGCCCGGTTTCATCAGTCGTTCGCCGTCCGGATGTCCCTGCGATTTTTTGCTGATCAACAATTCCGCGCAACTTCCCGACGCCCCTCCCCGGCCTGTCCAGGATTACGACTTCCAGTTCATCCAGATTCCGTTGCGAGTGCTGATGCCGGAGTACACGTATTTCGGCCTCTCGTACACAGACACGGAGTCCTATGAACGCCTTTTTGCGGAGACGGTGGAACGCCTGTCGCAGTTTCTTGCTCTGACGATGAAGTGGAACGTTCAGCATGGCATTCTTACTTTCGTAAGCAATTTCCTGGTTCCCCAACAAAATCCCATGGGTCGCCTGTTGCCGCGTTATGATTTGCGAAATTTTGTCTGTTTCATAGAAAAACTCAATGAGTCGCTGGCCACGGAATTGAAACATTACGCCAACGCGTATCTGTTCGACTTCGACCAGATCGTCAGCACGTTTGGCCGACGCTATTTCCAGGACGACGCCGTTTATCAGATCGCCCATGGCGCTGCCCTGTCCGCGGCGGACTTCGCGCGTGACCAGAACCGCATCGAACCCGTCCTCCGTATCACGGAGACCTATCCGCTTCGCGTGCAAAGCTATATCGGTGCGGCGTGGTCTGAACTGGTCGCGATGTACAGGTCGCTGCGGCAAGTCGACCAGGTAAAGCTGGTGATCGTCGATATTGACGACACATTATGGCGGGGCGTTGCAGCAGAAGCCGAGGAAGTCTCGTCGGAAGCAATAGAAGGGTGGCCGCTCGGTGTCATCGAAGCGCTCTGCCACCTCAGGCGCCGCGGCGTTCTTCTCGCCGTCGTCAGCAAGAATGCAGAAAGCACTACAAGAACTCTGTGGCCAAGAATTTTGGGGCGCAGACTGAGCCTGGAAGATTTCGCGATCCGAAAAATAAACTGGCGAACCAAGGCCGAGAATGTCGAGGAGATTCTTCGTGAACTCAACCTGTTGCCGAACAGTGTCGTGTTTCTGGATGACAATCCGCTCGAACGGGCCTCGATCGAGGCTGCATTCCCGGGCATACGCACTTTGGGCCCGAATCCCTATGTGTGGAGACGCGTCCTGCTCTGGTCGCCGGAAACCCAGCTTGCGGGCATCACGCCGGAATCCGCGAGCCGCACCGAAATGGTTCGGGCCCAGGTGGAGCGGGAGATGCATCGAAACAGGGGCTCTAGGGAAGAGTTCCTTGCCTCCATCGATCTCCGGGTAAAGGTCTTCGAAATTCGGGAACTTTCCGACAAGAGGTTTCCGAGAGCGCTGGAGTTGATAAACAAGACCAATCAATTCAACACGACGGGAAAACGGCGCAGCCGCGAGGAATGCGCCAGAATGCTTTCAGGAGGAACAAGGTTGTTTGCGTTCGACGTTCAGGACAGGTTCACGGAATATGGACTCACTGGAGTCGTGATAGTGGATGGCGCGCATGTCGAACAATTCGTGATGAGCTGCCGCGTTGTCGGAATGGACGTCGAACTCGCCGCCGTGTCGGAGATCGTTCTGTCGCGACTGGCCGGAAACAGCGAACCCATTACGGCCAGCCTCGTGGCGACAGAGCGAAATCTGTTGTCGCGAGATCTATTTGCGAAGTGTGGATTCACACAGGTGAATGGGGAGTGGCGCGCCCTGAGGAAAGACGTCGTGCTGTGCCCGGGTCACATCCGCCTCGCCACGGAGACGACTGATCAGGACGGCAGCGGCGCGCACGCACCTTCCGCGGTCGAAATAAGCAAGGTGGCGGACCCAATCGGATGAAGTCGAAGCGCTTGACAGTGGTATTCCCGCGAGGACTGGAGTCGGCATTTTGACAATTCCTGGGCGAGGAAATATCGCTCGTGGCGGACCGGCCGCTTGGGGCTCGGCTTGAGCGGAATGCTCTGATTCGAAGAGTGACGGGATGCAGCCCTTGAATTTGGACGAACTTGGAATCGTGGCCGGAACCAACAAGAGTTCGCTGTGGTCTGACTACCTGCGCCATTTCGATCGCACGTTGGCGGAATTCAAAGATAAGCCTATCGATGTCTTGGAAATCGGGGTGGAAACCGGCGCATCACTCCGAATGTGGCGGAAGTTTTTTCGCGATGCGACGATTGTCGGCCTCGATCTGAGTCCAAAATGCCTCCAGCATATGCAGGAACGGGTGACAGTCGAAATCGGATCTCAGGACGATCCGGGTGTGTTGGCGGACCTCTGCAGCAGGCACACGTTCTCCGTTATTATTGACGATGGTTCGCATCGTCCCGAGCATGTGGTCTTCACGTTCGAACGCCTCTTTCCTGCGCTCCTCCCCGGCGGAGTCTACATCATCGAAGATTTGAAGGGGCACTTCGAGCAGGACGGGAATTTCCGCAAAGGTCCCGGGTCGCTCAGTCCGATCGCCTCGCTCTCAAAAATAGGCATGCAACTCATGTCGGGGCGGATCGACTCAAGCGATAATTTCGGGATCGGAAAGTATCTGTTCGAGTCGGTTGATAGTGTTGAGTTAATATCGGGGGCCGCGATCGTCAGAAAGCGACCGAAGAAGCTCAATGTCGCGAAGAAACTCGATGCTGTGGAAGATCTTCTGCAGGGGGCGGACCGGCCCGAGGCGTGGGGCTGGCTTTCCAGCTACCTCCTGAAGATGGGGGGACCGCTGGAGCAGGCGGAAAAGGCAGCACGAAATGCCATCGCGCTCAATTCCCAACTTCCGGTCCACTACCATCAGCTCAGTGTTGTGCTTGAGCGCATGGGCGACAGGCTGGGAGCTATCGAGCAGAGCACGAGAGCGGTGGCGCTTGCTGAAGGGACGGTTGCGTACAAGGGCTACAAGGCGCAACTCGATCATCTCAATGGCATCAACGCCTGAACACCCTCCGAGATCGGCTCAGATTCCTTGCAATATCTATCACCGACGGAAAACTCCATTCCCGCGACACGCTATATAGAACTTCAAGGCCCCAGGTAATCGTCCTTCACTGCATTGAAAATCTGCAAGTCGGTCTCGTTTGCGGCGATGACATCATTGTAGAGGTCGACCCCGATCTCAGATCTTATTTCGGACTGCCGTTCTTCGATTGATCCAGTCTTGCGCCGGGTGATATTCTTGCGCACCGTCGCAAGTTCGAATTGCGAGAAATAGGGCGTCAGCAGACGGCTCATCCGTTGCACGGATTTTTCGAAAGCTTCGACGAGGCCCACAAACGGCAGCGTCTTCAACGCCCTCATGGCTCTTTCTTCTTCGCTGCCGGCTCCCGGCGGCTCGTTGAACGCCAGCCGGTGCGCCTGGAAATTGCGTGCCTGGCGATTTTTCGGGCTCGCAAGTAGCCCGCGCACATAGCCGCCGAAATCGCTTTCCTTGGCCAACCGGGAACCGAATGTGTCAGCCCCCTGTCGGCGTTCGAATTCGTAAGCGGATTTGAGCCGGTCGATCGGATGGCGGATAAAGACAACAGAAATGACCTTGCGCCCTCCGAGATCGGGCACGGGAAGAAGTGCAGTATGCGAAGACAACGCCACCAAATCTGGCCGTCCGCGCAGATATGCTTCCACGGCCACAACATTCGACTTGATGCCGGAGGGCGGAAATTCCTCGGTCGCCCAGAGGGTGCCAAAGTTGCGAACCAGAATCTCGTCGACCGAAGTGCCGGCATTCTTGAACAGATGATAGTGGAGAACCAGCGGACAATTCTTCGCGTCGTATGTTACTATCAGCCTCGTCGACCGTCCCCTTACCACCGCGGGGCGCGCATCGAATTCTTCTCCCAGTGCCACTTGTTGCTGCCGCCCGACGACCTTTGGCGAACCCGCGAAAAGAATGGCCTCGTCGAAACGCTTCCGCAACCGGCCGATCGCCGCGTTGCGCTGGCCCGGGCTCCGCGCTCTCCAGTTCTCCAACAAATCCCACGCGTCCAGCACCTGCCGCGCGCAAAAGGGCGTTTGAGACAGCTCCTCGGTGCTCGAGATGTGATGACAATCCTGGGGTGAAATGAACTCCCTCAGCGCGGCGGATGCGTCCGGGTTGAGCGGTTCGACACCGATTCGCAGCTGCTCGAACAGGTGTTTGAGCGCCTCGATCGGGTCTCCGAGAAGCCGCTCATACGACACGACCGCGCCAAGCGCATCGGAGGTCTCGAGCTCCAACGCGGGCAGGTTGTAGGTCTGCCAAAGCAGCAGCGACGACCGCAGCGCCAGCCGATTGCGCGCGCGCAAAGATGCGGCGACCTCCAGCGGATTACGGTAGACGAGAATGAACCGCGGTGTGTATCCCGCCTCCGCGAGCGCGGCACGCCAAAGCGGCAGGAACAGCACAATGCGCGGGTCTTTCAGCACGATCGCGCCCGAAGTGCCGTAGGAGTGCCTGAGCGCTTCGACTGCATCCGGCAGAAATTTGCGGGCAATCGCCGTGGAGACGCGCTCGCTGCTGGTTGGGGGGTCCAGGGCCGGCACGAGGAATGGACCTGGTCGGTCCCAGGTGGCGCCGAGAGCAGCGAGGATTTTCTCGTTGAGCTGAACGACACCTACAGGCTCCCAGAACCCCTTCGGATTGTCGCTGTGGGGCGCCATCAGGTCGGTGGGCAGGGCGTAGCCGCAGAAGGCGAGCGCACGCGCCAGGGCGGACGTCCCGGACCGATGCATGCCCAGAACGACGAGAGCCGGTCTCGAACCGTCAGGTTCCGGCATGGGAGCGATTCGTCAACACGCTCCGATTTGAGCCCGGCGCCGGGCCGAAAACAACACGTGCCGCGGATTGCCCCTCATGCTCCGGCCAAACGCTCTTCGTGAGCTAGGGCAGGCAGCGATTGAGCACCAGATAGCTGGGGTCCGGCTCACAGTAGAAGCCTGCCTTGTCGAGCGCCACGCGCATCGTCTCGACGCCATGCGCGAAGGAATATTCGGTTTCGATCAGCTGCCGGCCGGCGGCGGAAAGGCGTGTCCAGAGCGTCCCGTCCGTATAGAGGCGCACGATCTGCTTCACCCACTCTTCGGGCGCCCACGCAATCAGGACTTCCGTGCCGTTGCGAACACCGATGCCCTCGGCCGCCAACGGCGACAACACGGAGGGAACGCCGTGCGCGAGCGCGTCGAACACCTTGCCCTTGACGCCCGCGCCGGAGGCGAGCGGAGCAACGAACACGCGAATATGCCCCAGCATTTCCTCCACGCGGTCAACCTGCCCTTTCACGACCGTATTTTCGCGGTTCCAGCGTTTGCGGTTCTCGCGTGAAATGGCGGAGCCATAAATCTCGAACTGGACCTCCGGCAGCTCACGGATCAGCCCCGGCATGACGCGGTCGAGGAAGAAATCCACGGCTTCGGCATTGGGCGTGTGACGAAAGCCGCCGAGGAAGCCGATATTCATTCGCTCCGCGAAATCCGGGGGCTCGGCAATCGGCTCGGCGACCCAGGGGAGCCGGCCGGTCTTCGTGCTGTTCAGATTGTGGCTGAGAATGACCGCTTCTTCGACGGCGCTGTAGGACAGAGTGAGGTCGACCGCGCGGAGTACGGCGAGCTCAGCCTCGCGAATGCCGACCGCAGCATCGATCCGGGACGCATCCTGCGTCGCCACGCCGGCCCGGAGCTCGCGCAGGAAGTGCAGGTCGGCGAGATTGAGTATGACCTTTGCCTGCGGCGCATATTTTCGGATCGCCGCGAGCGTCTGCGCCGCCACCTGATGACGCGTGACGTACACCAGATGGAATTCCCGTCCGTGCGCGGCCAGGAAGGCTTCGATCGACCGCACGAAGGGCGCGTAGGACGTCTCCACACCGATGCGCTGCAGCGCTTCGGTGTGGCGTCCGAGATAGGTGCAGTTCGTCGGAAGGAACGTCACCTTGAATCCCAGCGCCTGCAAAGCGCGGATCTCCTGGACGCCCGCATAGCTGCCGGCGTCAAAGCCGATGCGCGGCACCTCGAAATCGAGCATCAGCGCGCGATATCGCGGTCCGCGGTCTCTTTCATGTTCTACATTCACGCCTTCCTGGCCATTGCCCGCGAAGGCGCTTGACCATTTGCGCTTGAATTTGGGCCGATTGACCTCCTGAAAGCGCTTGGCTCCCGAAGCGACCGAGGTTCCCGACGACGCGCCTTCGTAGTGATAGACAACCGCGTGCGGGACGTAGACCGTTTTCAGTCCGCGGGCGCGCACCTTGAAGGCGAGATCGGTATCCTCGAAATAGGCAGGCGCGAATTCCTCGCTGAAGCCGCCCACGTCGCGCCAGACCTGGCGCGGAATCATCAGCGCAGCACCGGAAACGTAATCGACCTGGCGCGTATAGGAATATTCGGGGGCGGCGGCGTTCTGGTTGCGGCCGTAATTCCACGGATTGCCGTTGGCCCAGACGATTCCCCCGGCCTCCTGCAATACCCCATTCGGATAGAGCAGCTTGGCACCCGCGAGGCCCACACCATCGAAACTTTCGAAGGCATAGAGTAGCTCATCCAGCCAGCGCGAGGTCGGTTCCGTGTCGTTGTTGAGAAAAACGATATAGTCGCCTTCCGCCGCCTGCGCGCCGCGGTTGCAGGCGCGGACGAATCCTTTCGCCTCCACGTGCCGCGCATGTTTGATTCCGTGAACAATATTTTGAATCTCGAGAGTCTCGTCGGTTGATCCGTCGTCGACGACGATCACTTCAAAGCTGGCCCTGTTCCAGGCGAACAGCAGCGCCGAGAGACAGAAATAGGTCATTTCGAATTTGTCGTGCACGGGAATGACGATCGAGACCCGCGGATGCTCAACTCGCGGAAACGTCAGCGGCTTGTAGCAATCGCGATGCACCGGTCCCTGCAGCAGACTGTCGTGCAAAGACCGCAGATCGGCTCTTGCGCCGCCTGGCGCCCCCAGCTGGTCGAGCAGAGCGCGATAGCGCGCGCGCGCGGCCGGCGAGAACGATGCATCGAACGGCAGTCCGGCATAGGTCTGCAACGCATCGAGCGGCGTCAGCATCGTCGGCGAGACCGCAGGATGATGGGCAAGCACCTGACCGGTTTCGGCCACCGCCAGCGTGAACAGATGCGGGCGCCCGTCGCACCAGCGCGGCGGAATGGCGAATTCGATCCGCCTTTGTCGCCCGGCGCCGGAAAGCTTTTCCTCCGCCGCGTGCTCCCCATCGATGCGCAGCACAAGGGAGGGGTTCTCATCCAGCTCCACTGCCAGAGAAATCGCCGCATCCACCCGATCGCCCGAGATGTCCGCGATTTCGCCCGTGATCACGACGGGCGCGCGGAACTCGATCGGCGAACCTTCGACGTCGAACCCCGTCGCGCGGTCGACGATGCGCAGGGAATGTACCCCTCCATCGCTGCAGGCCAGCGGGAGGGGCAGGACGAGATGCGCGCGGCTGCTCGCCCGCCGGGAAGGAAACTTCAAAGCCTGCGCAGGTGCAGGCTCCCAATCTGGCGTCGCAGCGGACGCACAGCGCCCGAACCAGAGCCTGGTGACGAACAGGCAGCCATCCGCAGCAGCCGGCAGCCGTTCGGCGCCAAGCGCGAGCGTGGCGGCGTTTGCGCCCTCGGGAGCGCGCGCGCGCAATGAGACGCGCGTGTAATCGGCGATTTTCGTGCCGCCGGGGATTTCGGGGGGGATTGCCTCCTCCCGCTCCTGCAGCAGGCGGCCCTGACGGTCGTGAAAGGCAAGAACGAGCCTGCCCGTGCACCGGTGAGTCGCGAAATAACCGGCGAAGCAATACTCCTCGCCGGCGGCCACTTCAATCGGATCGGGATGTTCTTCCTCGCCGACATGGTCGATGCGGATTTCTCTCTCCGGCGACTTTATCCACGCATAGGCTGTTCCTGCACCTTCCAGCCTGACATGTTCATCGAAGTTGACCGTCAGCCGCTGAGAAAGCCCGCCCTCGCGCGCAACCAGCCAGGGCGAGACTTCGTCGGCAGCGAAATCGCTGTTGGCGATCATGTTGACGAAGCGGACTGCCGGAGCGGAGCCCCCGGAGCCGACCGGAACCACTTTCGAATCATCGATCACGAAGGAGAAGTCTTCGGCGTCCCTGCTGTCGGGATCGAAGGCCACCGAAATCTCGCAGCTGCGGTTCCGGTGCAGAATGCCCGCGGGCGCGATCTGCGGCACCTCGGGCAATTCCATCGAGACACTTGCGTTCAGGCGCTCGTCCACCAGTGATGACCAACCTGGCTGGTTGGCCGCTTCGGCAACATCCGCAACATCCGGTTGTCCGGACACCGCCACAGGTACACGCGATTTCACCAGATGCCTTCGGCGCGAGAGGAGCGGAATCATACGCCGGGACTCCGGGCCTGCCAATGCGGCGCACAAAGACCCAATTGAATCAAATGTTAGAAATTTGTCGGAATGTCGGGAGGCGGCCCAAAACCCGCTCCCCGCGCCCGGTGCCTCCTGCAATATTGAATCCACGCGACTCGCAAGCTACGCTGAAACCGTCCAGAGGGCCCGGAAGGGCGTTCAGGCCGAAGCGGCAATTCACTCGACGAGCAGGGGCAGGTTGCGATCCATCCGTTCAGCGCGAGCGGTTCCATGTGCCACAAACGCGAACGGATGGCTGCAGGAGACGAAGGACCGGAATGAAAATCGACCGGAATGCGACGTCGATCGGACTTTTCCCCGGCGAGGCAACGTTAAGCGCGAAGACGGCCATCGTCTTCGGCGTCGCGCGCGGCGGAACCAGCATGGTCGCCGGCGCCGCCCGCGGCCTGGGTTTCTACATGGGACATGCGCTCGAAAACAACAACGAGGATCTCGAGTTCAGCTACAAGTCGCTGGAGCACATGAAGAATATCATACGGGCGCGCAACGTGCAGTATCGAAAGTGGGGCTGGAAGTTTCCGGCCGCAGCGAATTATCTCGACGATTTGCTGGCGCATGTGAGAAACCCGCATTTGATTGTCGTGTGCCGCGATCTCGCGGCCACATCGGCCGGGCACGTTCGCTGGCACCAGCGGGAGACGAGCTTCGCCATCTCCGACATACTGCTGCAGACGCAGAAGAACATTCTGCTCGCTCTTCGCTGGCGTGTGCCGGCGTTGCTGGTCAGTTATGAAAAAGCCACGCTGCGGCCGGGCAGGTTCATCGGCGAACTATCGCAATTCCTTGGCGAACCGGTGGAAGTCGACCGGGAAAAGCTGATCGCCTATCTGGCGCCCGGGAAATACAAGAAATTCGAGGATTCGGTCACGGCGAACATGCCGACCGACACACAGGAGCAGGTACAAACAGCGGAGCCTGCGGCGCCCGCCACGGCCTAATAAGACTCGTGAACCAACAAAATTTTAACGCAGAGGACGCAGGGGTCGCGCAGCCCGCCTTCGCTGAAGCTACGGCGGGTCGGATACCTTTATTGGTCCGCCGAAGCCTTGGCGTAGGCGGATGGGCGCAGAAAACGAGCTGGCGCGCTTCGCGCGCCTATATTTTCCCCGCGTCCACTGCGAATCCTCTGCGCCCTCTGCGTTAAATCTGCCTTCGTGTCTCATGCGCTGGTCTGTTCGTGGGGCATGGCGAGCGGCCGACGCTGTTCGGCAAACAACAGCTGCCGGTAGAGCACCGCCAATTCCTTGCCCTGCTCTTCCGTTTTGCGAAAGTCCGGTTTCGGCAGCGGCGCGACGCGAAATCGGGCGGGTTCCTTGTCCATCTGCCTCAGAACCCTGACGAGCTCGGAACTGTCGGACACATCGATGATAAAGCCATTTTCATCCTGGATTATGTCTTCGCCGACGGCGCCGCGATTCGAAGCGATGACCCACATTCCGGCCATCAGCGCCTCGCGCGTCACCAGGCCAAACGATTCGGGCCACAACGACGGCGCAAGGAGCACGTCCAGCTCATCGTAAAGTTCCATGATCCGATTCTGTGGAACCTTGCCGATGATACGTACGGGCGTCGTTCCCCACGCTTCGCCGGCGCGCGTTTCCCGATAGCCAAGAGCATGATCGACCACCAGCAGCGACAGATTGCGGAAACTCGTGGACTGCAGTGTCCGCTTGATGAGACCGAAGCCCTTATGATCGGATATTCCGCCAAGGAACCCGAGACGCACCTTGCCATCGTCGCTTGGACGCCGCTTCGACGGCGGCAGTTTCGACACGCCGTTGGGGAGCGTGCGGATATTGGATACCCCATAGGCCCGGTACACCTGCTCGAACGGCGCCGAGACCGACAGCACACGCTCGGCACGGGCGAGTGCCGTTCGCAGACGGACAGCCCGGCCGATCCGCTCTGCGGCTTTTGATCCGCCACGCTGGAGCGTCTTGATCGCCCCTGATTCCTCCTCGGAGACAGGTTTGCCCTTCTCGTCTACCAGGAATTGATGGTCCGAAATCCACCAGCCATCGTGCACGGTAATGAGGTAGGGAATCTTCAGCTTCTGCGCCGCCTCAACCGTGCAAACCGACAGACGCTGCATGCAATGGAAATGAATCAAAGAGGGCTTCCAAAGCTCCAGATGGGTGCGGAAAATTCGCCCCATCTCGTCGTCAGCCGGCTCCCAATCCATCCCTGCCTTCGCGGGATGGGTGACCGAGGTCACCCGCACGCCATGGTAGTAGCTTGTCCGCACCTGATACGGTTTGCGCGCGCCCTCGACCGCGCAGAAGACCTGGAAATCGAACTCGTCGCCGAAATGGTCCTGCAAATATTCGAGATTGTCGCGCACGACGCGCGTGGCACCGCCGGTCATCTGCGGCCAGAAAAAGACGTTGACAAGCAGAATCAGCGGCTTTTTCGATTGGGTGACCTGCAGCGGCGAACGATCTTTGAAGGACGCCTTCACGATATCGGCGATATTGTCGGCACCCGCCGCGAGGCTGTACTTCGAAAACGCAAGCTGCTTTGCGTTTTGTCCGATGCTCTTCCTCAACTCGGGAGAGTCGATCAGCGCCGCGAGCTTTTGTCTCCAGGCCTCCCCGGAATCGGCAAGCATCGCATCGCGCCCATCGGTCAACAGTTCCGTGTGGGTCAGGGTGGCGGAGACGATCGACGGAATGCCCAGCATCGCCGCTTCCAGCCATTTGATCTCGCTTTTGCAATCGCTGATGACGCCCGGCTTCAGGACAGAGAGATTGATGTCCGCCTCCGAAAGCGCTGCCCAATATGTGTTGACATCCCACACCGGAGGAAGCTGCGTGATCCTGCTCGCGTGCGGCTGCAGCACGTCCGGCAGCGGCAGATAGCCCATGGTGACAAGGCGCACATTGGGCCGGGTGCGAAACATTTCGGCGATGGCCGGAGCGGCCACGATTTCGAAGTCCTCATTGTGGGCTTTCGTCCCGCTCGCGTAGAACAGCGTCACTTCATCCGAACGGCGCCCCGAAGCCCAATCCAGGGAACCGGCGACGAAGCGTTCGTGCCGGCTGTCCATCGCATTGCGATGCAGGAAACATTTTTTTCTGCCGACAACCGGCTCCATGCGGCGTTGCAAGGCCGGGGTTGATGCAATTCCATAGTCGCACAGCGTCATCGCCCGCTCGAAAAGCGGGGCATCGACGACGAGGTTTGCATATTCCTCGACGCCCAGCTGACCGCGATAATTCTCGATGGAGTCGGGGAAATATTCCGGATCGTAGACCAGATCATCAACTTCGTAGAGTGTTATCACTCCGATCTGGCGGCAGTAGAGAATGGCCTTCTCGATATCGGGGAACGCCGGCACGCGGTAAAAGATCGCCATATCGTAGGCGCCCGCTTCGGACATGAACCGCTGCGGCTGGTCTTGCGGAATGAAGTCGGCTTCGAAGCCGGCCTGGCGCAGCTGCTCCAGCTTCTGCTCGACCCGATAGAATGTGCATTGCCGCAGATACGGCGTTCCGAACAGCAGAATGCGGGGCGCACCCGTGCGGGTGGCGAGCGTGCCCGCGCGCGCGCCGAACACGCCGGCAGGCGTATCGTCGGCCACGCACACGTCGCGGAAAGTCGATCTTATTGTCGCGACGGCCTCTTCTCTTTGCCCGCCCATCGCGAGAGCTTTGGCTCTCTTGAAATCGAATTCGAATACTTTGCGCACCAGATCGTCGATGATCTCGTTCGCCTCGGCGCGATCGGGATGCTGCTCCAGCATCGTCTGCGCCTGGTCGAGAGCGGCGCGAATCCGGCCCAGGCCCTCTTCCGCCTGGATCAGATTGCGATGCGTCCAATAGGTGGCGGCGCCGAGCGCCGCCACCTGGGAATACGCGTGGTGTGCGGCGGCATAGTCGGAGCATCGCAGCAGCACGTCACCCAGATGCTGCCAGGTCTGCGCCCGGTTTGCATCCAGAAGAATGGAGCGCCAATAGAGGCGAACGGCCATCTCGGAATGGCCCTGGAGCACCTGGGCGTCCGCAAGGTCCTTGTAAATGGCGGCTGATGCGGAAGTCTCGTCGAGGGGAGCCACAAGCGCGCCCGTCGCCGGTATCTGGCTGATCCAGTGCTCGAATGCATCCCATTTCGTCTGGAAACGCGCGCCCGTATCGGACGACAAAGCCGCCGGCAACCCTGGTTCGATCCCGATGCTCCAGCCCGATCGCGCCAGGAGCTTTGCGTAGCGCTCCGCCGTGAACGACGAAGGTATTTCCTGGATGGTCAAGCCCAGCCGCTTGAGCAGGATCGCCTCGGAAGGCGCCCGACCCTCCTGGCGGCCGAACGAAAGCCAATGCGCATAGGCCTCCGATGGGGAAAGGTCCTCCACATCGTCGTAGCGTGCCTGATAAAAGGCGGGGTCGAAAATCTCGGCACCATTGAACTGCCGCAGCTGATCGATTCCTTCGTTGACAAAATGTTCGAGCGCCTCCCCGCGGTCCGTGAAACGGCCGTGAAGATCCGGATTGAGATCGACATAGGTTTGCAGGTCGAAGGCCCGCAATGTGTCCAGGAACCCGGGAGTTCGATCGCGCAGCATCGGCAGAAATTCCCCGCCCTGCTGCTGAACAGCTGACATGGGAGAGTGCGTGTCGCCCAAGAGTTCGCCATCGGGCGTCAACACCCTCACGTCGCCATACGCGCAGATTTTGTGCAGCCGCGTCAGTGGCAATGGTCTGCGGTCGGGCAGCGCCAGGGAAATCAGGCTGGAGCCGGCAAAATAGAGCGCAATCTCGGAATGCTTGCCAAGATCCAGCTCGTACAAACCGGGTCTCAATTCGCCGAGCAGGTTTCGCTCGGTTTCCCACGTTCCCGCCGTATACGTGTTCAGAACAATTTTGTTTTCTCTGGGCCGAAAGCCGACATGTACGAAATCATCGAACGTAACGTATATGTTAAGTCCGGATTCCTCGGAACCGGAATTGTAGGAAAAGGGGATCACGCCCAGGCCCTGAGACTCGTCCGCACGATCCAGATTCTCGATCGGCACATCTGATTCGGGACGCGACTCTCCCTGGGTTACATCTCCGGCGGGTTCGCTCACCGGCGGCGCAGCCGGGTTGTCGTGGTCCTTGCCGGCGCGAAGTTGTCGGGACGCATTTACCAAGGATTTGAGCATGAAGACCCCTCCGGCTTGCTGCTCGCGGCGAATAATCAGTGAGCGGTTACAATAGGCAATGTCCCCCTATAGGTCCACACCTGCGAGCTCCACCGGGATACGGCGGAAAAGCGCAGGAATCGGGCCGTCGCAAAATATTCAAGCCAAGAATTCCCGCCGGAGCGACCGCAGCTCGATGCAGTTGCATTTTATTGTCGTCGCCGCTAACGCTTGGCGTAGCGGGACGGCAATCGAGCCTTGCGTTTGCAGCAAATTCCTATCTATGGATCAAGTGCCGGGCGGTCGAAGCACGGCGCGCGAGGGAATTGACCTGGCGACGCCCCGAGGTGCTGCCGTCACGCGGATCGAATTGCCGACTCCAGGAAGACACGATGCCTGACGTGAAACCCCTTCGATACCCCGACTTCATCTGCATCGGAGCTCAAAAAGGCGGCACGACCTGGCTCGACCACATGTTGCGGCAGCACCCCGACATCTGGCTCCCGCCGACGAAGGAGGTGCACTATTTCAACCGGGTGTTGGAGCGCAAGACGGCCGCCTCGAAAGACGAGGCCACAAAGATCGACGCTGCCCGGATGCAATCCATTCTCCTCAGTATGCGCAGGGTTTTGAACTCCGGACGCGGTCTCGCCGAAAGAATTGCAGAGATCTACTGCCTGAGCCTGATCGGAACACCGGAACCCACGGATGAAACATATGGCAGGATATTTCAGACGGCACCCAAGAATATGTTGTGTGGGGAAATAACGCCGAATTACGCCCGACTTCCGGATGAATCCGTCCAGCACATGATTCGTCTTCAGCCGAACCTGAAGGTCATCTTCGTACTGAGAGACCCGATCGAACGGGATTGGTCCCATCTGCGAATGCAGGATCAAAGGGGTGAGTTGCAACAATTCACCCATGCCGAGCGACTCTTGAAGGCGGCGCTGCGCGGCTATTCGGATTACATGACGACGATAGATTGCTACCGGCGCCACGTTCCGGCCGCAAATTTCCTGATTTTGTTTTTCGATGACATTGCAACGCAGCCCGGGAGGCTCCTCGCAGACCTATGTGCCTTTCTCGGCCTCGACTATGGGGGCAGGGCGTTCAGCAGCATCGATGAACCCATCCATGCAGGCCAGCCCAAGCCGATGCCGCCTGACCTTTACGAGGCGTTGCAGAAACATCTGGCACCGGTCTACCGGCGGCTCTTGTCGCTGGACAGCCCGATCGTGCAAAAGTGGTATGACAAACATTACGGGAGCCGGGAGTCCCGATCGGCGGCATCGCCGGACGCCATTCGTGTGTCCGGTTGATCGGGTGGTCAGGCGTCCACGATACATGCGAAAGCACATAGGCGTGGCTGTGAACGCCGCAAGCGTGATGCGAACATCCGCGCTCAGGAGAGGATGCTGATCTTGTCCGGGTTACCTATTCCTTTCTTTGGAATTGGCGCGATGCGCGCCGGAAGCACATGGCTTTCCGATCTACTTCGGAGTTACCCGGATTGTGCTCTCGCGCAGCGGGGTGAGCTTCATTTTTTCGATATTCGATACGGACAATACAGTGCACGAAAATGGTACCTTTCCATGGCGGCGCGGCTGGAGAGCTTGACACGCAGCGCTGTCAAAGGCGTTGCCGATTCGATCGCCGGCATGGAAGACGGGATGCCGGACGATGACGAAGACAGGGAAGAGGATGCGGAGGCCGATCGGCTTGACGGCACACCCGTGCTTGCCTGGACGGATGAAGTCAGGAACGATTTTTTCCGTCGCGCAGCAATCGATGACGCCTTGCGCGAAATCTGCGACATCATAGAGCAACTTTCAATTGTCGATGCCGATTCTTACGTCCGGTATCTGATGCGCCATTCCGCCGGCGCGAATGCGTTTGGCGAAATCTCTTCCGGATACGCGTTGTTGCCGGCAACAGCCTTTGCCGAAATCGACGCACTGTTTCCGCAGGCTCGCTTCATATTCATCATGCGCGACCCCGTGGAGCGGCTTTGGTCGCAGATCCGCTCCAAGGCGGAGAAAGCCGAACGGCGAGGTCGCAGACCGGGCGATCTGAACAGGGAATTCCGACGTGCTCTGGCACGGCCGGATGCTGTGGAGCTGTCAACCTATCAATATACGATCCGCAATCTGGAATGCGTTGTTCCCGCTGGTCGAATTCTTTATCTTTTCTACGAGAACATGACTTCGCACGTTACGGGGCCGGACGAAATCCGGCGCATCGAAACCGCTCTTGGACTCGCGCCCGCCGACATCGACCTGAAGCTTTTTCGCACCACGGTCAATCGTTCGCCATCGATCCAGCTCGATCCCGACAACGTGGCAGCAGCAACGGAATTGTTCTCCCATGTTTACCGGTTTGTGCAGCAGCGATTTGGCGAGGCGTCAGGCTGGAAATATCCGGTGGCGGCGAGGGGCAGAACCAGATCGAGCGGGTAGATGCGCCGAATTTCGGGGCGTCCGCACTTAGGCGGTATGTCACGACGGCAGCGTCAGTGAGGCTGAACGAAAGGTTTCGAAGTGGCGGAAATCGGCACACCCTTTGTCGGAATTGGCGCGATGCGTGCCGGAACGAGCTGGCTGTCCCAGGTTCTCGACTCCCGCGACGACTGCCGGATGACGACAGTAAAGGAGTTGCATTTCTTCGATTTGCGGTACGGACAGTACAGCGGAAAGACCTATTACCGTGCTTTGGCCCGGTCACTCAGATCGCGAAGCAAGATCCTCAACAATCGCATGCAGAAAGTCCTCGATCGCCTTGACACCGAAACGGGTCACGACCCGCGGACAGACGATGAGGAGGGGACGGCCCTTCGCGGCGGCCCCAAGGGCTGGAGCGACCAGAAAAGGGCTCAACTGCTAGCACGAGGGCGTTTGAGCGACCTCCTGCCGAAGATTCCGAAGACCGTGGATGTCTTCTTCCTGCGAGACTTGAAGTCTTATGCCGAATACGTAAAGAGCGAAGCGCTTGGGGCTGCCGCGTTCGGAGAGATTACTCCTGCATACAGCCTTCTCCCCGCAGCGGCTTTTGCCGAAATAGACCAGGCGTTACCAGGCGCGCACTTCATCTTCATCATGCGGGATCCCGTCGAGCGTCTCTGGTCTCAGGAACGATTCCGCACCGGACTCGCTGCAAAGCGCCGCGAACGGCAGCTTGACCCCGGAGAGTGTTTCGATAAAGCGCTGCGGAACAGGGGTGCAATCGGCCGTTCCGATTATCATCGCACAATCACCGAGCTGGAGAGCGTCATCCCGAAAGACCGCATACTCTATTTTTTCTATGAAACCATGACTTCGCGAGAAACGGGACCGGCGGAAATTCGAAGATTGGAGGACGGCCTTGGCCTACAACGCGCCAATATCCCGCCCGGGTTGTTCGATCAGCCGGTCAATGCATCGCCTCCGGCCACGCTGACCCGCGAAAGGGAAACGGCTGCGCTCGATCTGTTTCGGCCGGTCTATGATTTTGTCGAAAAGCGATTCGGTCGCCAGGTCGGCTGGCGATCCGCCTAATTGAACGGCCGTTCGAAGTTCCCAAAGGCCCGCGACCGTTCCGATTGACACTGTCACTCTCGAACTGCACCTCGTGCAAATGCGAAGCCAAACTTGCGGCAGTTTGCATCGCATCTTTGGTCAAGGATTTTCTCGATCTACGCGCTGCCAGGTCTCTCTCTCGCGGCAGCATTGTCATAAATTAGGGCGTTTTGCACCTCTTTCCATTCTCTTTTCCCACTGTTCCGCACGCCGCTTCGCATGTTCGATGGAGCGAGCCACTTCCGACTCGCGCTCGGCAGGGCGGTAATCGAGCTGCGCACTGGCCCGAACCAGTCCGAATTCCTTCAGGAGACGCAACAGCCGGTCGTCATCGAGTATCAAAGGTTTCATCGAGAAAGGCATGCGGTCGTCCGCTATGGGAGATCGAAACACCTGTGCGTAATGCGTAGCGCCTTTGTTTAGCAGATCGCAAAGCACGTAATTGCGGTTTACGTGACCGGACGTCAGCATTAAAAGGTTGTTCTCGGTGCGTGAAAAGAGCCGGGTATGACATGCTGAGCCCATGGGCGCGACGATCCATTTGTGCTTGTTCACCAGCGCAATCTGCTTAGCGATGGGAAGCGCTTCGGGGTGAACGATCAGGAAACCTTCGCGCTCGAGCAGCTTCTCGAGACGAACCTCTCCCACCAAGCTGCGGTTGCTATTTGGCTTCAGCCCTGCCCGCGAGAGGTACACGGGCCGTTCCGCGACCTTGCTCCGGCGCGGCAAAGCCCGTTCGGCAATCTCCTCGCACAACCTCTTGAATTCGAGGTAGGCCTTGCGCGAAATGGAGAAGGCCGGTGAGGCCACCGTGACATGCCGAAAGCGTGTCGTCCTCTCGATCACTTCCATGTGCCCTGCGAGCCCCGGCACGAACGAGCAGAGGGAGCGGGCGAACTCCAGTATTGGAGGCGACAGGATAATGGCGACCTGGTGGCGAGAATCGCTCCATGCCCAGGCGCGAGAAAGCGTTTCCAGCAGGAAGTGACCGTAGTGCCGCGCATTCACTCCCAAAAGATACGCCGCACGCCCGTCCCGAGCCGCACCATCCAGATTTATTGGTTCAGACGTCTCATCCGGTTCGTCGTATCCGCGAACGCGCGCCGATGAAGCGACCGGACGATTCTCTGCGTCAAAGACACAGTTCAGGTCCATGCTTTCGGCCATCAACGCTCGGGAGTATTGCGGTATCAGTCCGTCCGGCACTTCGGCGATAGCAGGCTTTTCGGCGTGGATCGCAAGCCTATTCCACTTTGCTCGGAGGTCCTGCTCCTCCTCCGTATCAAAGAAGTGGAGCTGTATTCGGCTATGGGGTGCCGGAGCGCCCAAGGGGTCTTCGTTGACCGGCTCTGTCTCGCTCATGTTACAGCCGGACAATCAGGCGCTGCGCAGGAATTGGCGGGCAACGCCTAATATCGCAGGTCCGTCCACTCCTATATCGCCGGCCAAAGTCTCGATAGCCGCCAGATCCTGCGCAGTGACAAAAAACATGCTGGGGGAGTTCAGGTCAGGACGCGGAAGCTCTATCGCGAATTTCTCGGACAGAATACGCCTGTCCTCCGAAAAAAAGCATTCGGCCACCTTCGCTGCCTCCGCTCCGAAAATAAACTGCGATGGTGTTCCGAATTCCGGCAAGTTTCTGAGCTTTCTTCTGAGCTTGCGGCTAGTCTCTTCGCCAGGCAACGCGCGGTTGGCAGCGAGCTTCATGATCATACCCGCGGGGCTCATTGAAACGTTCATGGCTTGCGTTCGTGGAAGCATTTGGGCGGAAAAGCCGACATGCGTCAGAAACCGTTCGACCCAGGACAGTGACGGGTGATAATTCAAGACCGTCACTCTGAAGCCGCTCTCTTCCATACTGCGAATGATTGGCGCAAAGCACAAAGCGCTGGAATAGGCGCCCAAGAACTCGTCCGGATCCCACTTCGCATTTCCTTTAAGAGTATGGTTGTACGCAGACGCGGCCCACGAAAAGTGCTCGCGGCATGCTACCAGTATCTCGACTTCGGGGGTGGGCGTGCCAATGTAGGGAATTATTGCGCGTATGAGCGCACCGGGATCCACGCGGCGCGGCTGCCAGGCCATCGGAACAAGCGCCTCGGAGCTGATGAGCACGTCGCGGCTGTTGTCCTTTGTAAGCGCCCGGATTTCTTCGAAATGTTCGCTAACATCTGTTACACCCGAGAGTCCCACCCGCCTGTCGCCGAAGAAATTGAATACAAGGTTGTGATGAGCCCCCGCGAAAAGGTAACTCTTCGGATAAATCAGAACCGCGTCGTCGTGCTCTCTGAGGAAAGTCTGTATCGCGGTCGTTCCGGTCTTCATGGGACCTACATGCACATAGAGCTTGCGCCGCGACAACTTCATCTCCCAAAAACGTGACGAGTGCTTATAACGCTGACACCTGAACTAGCCAACTGTCTAGTCGACGGCGGTTTTTCACGGCCGGCGTGATGCCGCTCATCCGCCAGCGATTGCCCGAGGTGTATTTCAACGCGGCGGGCAGCGGCGCACAGCTTGCGCTCGCAGAGCTGGACTGAGATTACGTGCGAGTGATCGAGTACGTAGCCGATCTGGAGGGCGTTTATGCGAAAAGCCGTGTCGTGGTAGCTCCATCGATCGGCGCGCGGGACTCGATGGTAATGGTGTTGAAGCTGTTGCGCGCTCGCCAATTCACCGGAGCCAGTCGGTCCCAGCGCGAAACGCAGCTGCTCACGTGTGCGAGGCATCGTCGGTCTCAACAATCGCTCGCAACAAAGACTTTTTTTTCTGCTTAACCCTCTTTTTCGCGGCGAATTCTACCCATTTTCTTCTGTAGGTGTCGAGGTCGGGTGGCGGTTCATCGAATGCAGCGGAATTTCGAACGAGTCCCAAGCCCTTCAAGAAAATCAGGAGCTTCTCCTCTTCGATCACCATGGGGTAACCAAGGTCCGTCCCGAGATCGGGAGACGACAATACTTGGGCGTAGTGAGCGGTTCCTTCGCTGAGAAGATCGCATAGTGCGTAATTCGTCTTGAAAGGCTGTTCGGAACCGTTGTGCATTTTTCCAGTCAGAATCACAAGATTGACCGGCTGGCGCGAGAACAACCTCGTGTGACATGCGGAGCCCAAAGGCGACACAATCCATTTGTGTTTGTTGAACAGCGCAATCTGTTCGGGTATCGGCAACGTCTCCGGACGGACGACGCGGAAACCCTCCCTCTCGAAAAACCGTTCCAGGCGCGTTTCCCCCACAATGGCGCGGCTTGCGGCTACGTGCAGGCCCGCCCGCGACAGATAGAGAGGCTGCTCCGTCGTTGGTTCAGGCGACGGTACCGCCCGCTCGGCCATGTGCTCGCACATCGACTTGAACTCAACATGAGCGACGCCCGCTGTAGAGAAGGCAGGAGATGCAACAGTTACATGGTCAAAGCGCGTCGTCGCCCGCATGACCTCCAGCCGGTCGGCGAGACCGGGAATAAGCGCGCACAGCGCGCGCGCGTAATTGGTAATTGGCGGCAGCAATATGACCGCAACACAGCCCTCTCCTCGTTCCTTCCAGGCCCAGGCGCGGCAAAGGGTATCCACGAGAAAATGGCCATAGTGTCGGGTGGTGGTTCCCAGGAAGTACGCCGAACGATCGTCTTGCCGGGCTTCGCGGAGGGCCATCCTATCGGGTTCGGCGGACAATTGCGCCCCGAAGCCTCGAATCCGGACCGAAGCTTCTACAGGCTGATCGTTTCTATCGTATACGCATACAATCCGCTTGTTCTTTCTCAAGGCAGGGGATGGCAGCATTGGAATGACACCGTGCGGAACCTCCGAGACTTCGGGCCGCTCCGTGCGAATAGACAAGTTCCGCCATCCCGCGCGAAGATTTCGAATCTCGTCCTCGCCGAAAAAATAAAAATGGATTCGCTCCCACCCAGTGGGGCTTGCGGGTTGCGGTGCTAAGGGTTTCAGAGGGCACCTCCTGCGAACCACAAAAAGCCTATCAAATGTGCGCTTTGGCTGCAGCTTGCGCCGGCAAAACATTTCTCATGCGCTGCAAAATCAAGCTCACCTCCGTGAGCAAAAAAGGGGTCTAGGCTCGCAGAAATTGACGGGCAAAATGAATGATCTTTCGGCCCTGCGGACCCAGTTCCTTTGCCACCAGCATGATGTCGGAAAATTCGTCCGCGTTAATGAACAACATGTTTTCCTGGGTCCCAAGTTCTGGTGCCGGCAAATGGATGCCACAATCGCGCGACAAGAACTCTCGATCCGCGGAAAAATGGTGTTCGGCGGCCATCGCGGCATCTGGTCCGAAGATGAACTTCGACGCGGCGCGGGATTCGGGCATTTCTTCGAAGCGCTTGTAGTATCGGAGCTTCACGTCTTTCGGCTGTCCGAGATTGTTTATCGCAAGCTTTGCGACGATCGCTTTTGGACTTAGAGCGAGGCGTTTTATTTTGCTCTCCGGAATCTGTTGCTGCGGAAATCCCACATGCGTCAAAAACCGCGTTACCCAAGTTTCGGAGGGATGGTAGTTCAACGGGACCACCCGGAAGGGCATCTTTTTCAGTTTTCCGATTAGAGGCGCGTAGCAAAGTTCGGCAGCGTGTATCCGCAGGAACTCGTCTGGATCGGGCGGCTCGCCTCCCCTCAATTTGTGATTGAACAAGGATGACGTCCTGCTGAAGTGCTCCCGACACGCCACCAAGATTTCCACGTCCATGCTGGTGCTGGCTACGTGGGGCAGCAGCGCGCGTATGAAGGCCTCGCAATCCCTTTTGGCGAGCGTTTCCGAACTGATCAATACGTTTTGTTCGGAATCCTTCGCTTCTTTCTCAATTTCTGCGAATAGCCCGTCGATATCGCCCGCGACGCGGTTTTCCATCCGCGGCTCACCGAAAAATTTGAAGACGAGGCCGTGATGGGAGCCGTCTTCCCATAGACCAACCTTCGGATAGATGATCACCGAATTGTCGTGTCGACGCAGCGCATGCTGGATTGCCGACGTTCCGGTTTTCTTTGGACCGACATGAACATAAAGCGTTCTTGACAAGTTATTCCTCGCGGATCGGGAGCGTTGAAACTCTATGGCCCGCAGATTCTCGATGCAACTGCGGGGCCAATTCGCGCTCGATACAGAGGAATGTCCGGATGGCACGCGGTGACAGCCATGGCAGTGCCTGCGTCACTATTAGCTCTCGCGCGGACTGGACGTGCCTGAGTCCTGATTTTCCGGGCCAGCGTCATTCGGCATACCGTATGATCGATGAGTCATACGACCATGTCTTCACCTCTTGCGATCTACCGCAAGACGGCCTTCAGCGAGGCGGATCATACTTTGACGCCGTTCTGACGGAACTCCGGCACAAGCTGCCAAGTGCACTTCACGCCGCGCGAAGGTTGGTTGCGGGGCCAGGATTTGAACCTGGGACCTTCAGGTTATGAGCCTGACGAGCTACCGGGCTGCTCCACCCCGCGTCACCAAGAACGCACTCGCACACAATCGCGAAAGCTGCGCGATATAGGACAGACCAAGAAAGCTGTCCACTCCCGGGACATAAACATGAGCGCGGTCGGACACTTGCGATGGCGGGGTTTGGTCTGCGTCCTTTGCTGACCTGGCAGCGACCGACTCTCCCGCGGCTTGAGCCGCAGTACCATGGGCGCTGGGGGCTTTAACGGCCGAGTTCGGAATGGGATCGGGTGGAATTCCCCCGCCAGGACCACCAGGTCGGCAAAGGACGCAACGACACTCAGATCGAGATTGCAAAAGAAGCGCGAAATCAATCGCGCGCCTCGCCTGGACTTATTTCCAGACATGAAACGGTGCTGGCGTTCAAGCGCCAATCGAGCGATTAGGACCAGTAAGCTCAACGCATTGCTGCGCTTACACGCCTGGCCTATCGACGTGGTAGTCTTCCACGGCTCTCAAGCGAAACCTGGTTTTGAGGTGAGTTTCCCGCTTAGATGCTTTCAGCGGTTATCTCGTCCGCACGTAGCTACCCGGCAATGCGGCTGGCGCCACAACCGGTCCACCAGAGGTGCGTCCATTCCGGTCCTCTCGTACTAGGAATAGCTCCTCTCAAGTTTCGAACACCCACGGCAGATAGGGACCGAACTGTCTCACGACGTTCTAAACCCAGCTCACGTACCACTTTAAATGGCGAACAGCCATACCCTTGGGACCTGCTCCAGCCCC